>Ga0210399_10000069_pt1 | contig 73650 bp, 55 predicted proteins | sample IncBWC14MmetaG_FD_150865 | JGI IMG/M metagenome (GOLD analysis project Ga0210399, IMG submission 150865) | Forest soil microbial communities from Barre Woods Harvard Forest LTER site, Petersham, Massachusetts, United States - Inc-BW-C-14-M | ecosystem: Environmental > Terrestrial > Soil >...
CAGCCAAACCCCCAGGGGAAAGAACAACACCAAGAGAATTCCCGTTCATCTCTGATCTCTTCTTTCTCGCCCTACTGCTCATTAATTAAGAGTACTAAACCTGTCTCAGAGATGTTGGCACGGAGGGCTACCCAAATCGCGGTGCTGGGCCGGTTTAACAGCCAATCTTGGATTACTTCTGTCAACGTCTGCTGCGAGGGAGTAAGTCCAGCCCATCGAGCGGGTTTACAAACTTTTACAAGATTCTTGACCTTACGCATACAAATGCCGGCCATTTTTCAACTATGGTGTGCGCCCCGGCGGGATATCGCGCCCCTGCCTGACACAGATTCAAACCATCGGAAGGAGGCATTATGAAGACGCACCAAGCAAGGGCGTTTTTGAGAGTAGCCGTGTTGTTGGCAGTAGTGGTCGTTAGCGGCGCCGTCCTGGCAGAGGCCCAGACACTCACAACCATCCATTCGTTCACCGGCGCCAACGGGGACGGAGAGTACCCCTTTCCCTACGGACGTCTGCCATTCGACAACAATGGCGCACTGTATGGCACCACCGCAGGTGGTGGCACTGGTTACAATGGGACGGTATACCAACTCATGCCGCCCACGGTACCGGGCGGCGCCTGGACCGAGAATGTGCTGTACCGCTTTGCGGGAGGCGCCGACGGACGCCAGCCCAGCATGGGCGTGGTGTTCGACCAGATTGGCAATCTCTACGGCACAACCCAATACGGCGGCAACGCCCAAATGTGCGGCGGCGGCTGCGGCACGATCTTCAAACTAGCACCTCCTACACAGCCGGGCGGCCAGTGGACGCACACGGTGCTCTATACCTTTCAAGGTAATGCCGACGGCCAATATCCGGGCGAGATGTTGTTCGGCGCAAACGGTGTGCTCTACGGCACGACTGTCTCTGGAGGCGCAAATCCGGGTGTTCTGTGCCACTCCAACTATAGAATCAAGTTCGGGTGCGGCACCGTGTTTGAGTTCACGCCGCCGGCAGAAAACGGCGGTGCCTGGACCAAGACGGTCCTCTACACTTTTCCCGGATTCAAGGGAGATGGAACCGGCCCGGGCTCCGAGATTACGTTTGACAGCCAGGGCAATATCTACGGCCTCACCGGCAGTGGCACTGCCGGATACGGCACGGCTTTCCAGTTGACGCCACCGAGCACGACCGGCGGCGCCTGGAAGGAAACCGTGCTTCATGATTTCACCGGTGGCAGCGATGGTGGCTACCCCGCAGGAACCGTTACCCTGGGGCCCAACGGCGTCTTGTATGGCGCCGCCTCCTACAGTGGTATCGCCAACGCCTCCGGTGTGATTTACCAGTTGACGCCTCCGGAACAGCCAGGTGGGGCCTGGACCGAAACGGTTCTGCACACCTTTCCCGCCTTTAAAGGAGACGCCACCACTCCCTTCACCACACTGGCTATCGATCCGGGTGGCAACCTCTACGGCACGTCGGTCTTCGGCGGTTCTAGCGCCTGCTACCTCGGTTGCGGGACGATCTTCAAGCTGGCTCCGCCATCGGGCGGCGGCGCGTGGACCGAAACCGTACTTCACGACTTGGGGAACAGCAGACAAAACCCGAATGGCAGCATTGTGCTATTCCACAATGGTTTGTTGTACGGAACAACCACCTATCTCGGGGCTTCGGATGTAGGTTCGGTGTTCACACTGGTCCCGTAACGAACAGGCCTCCGCGGCCCACACTCTTGAGCCCTCCCCAGTGAAGATAGTGCGCCTCACCCGGGAGGGCTCTCCTATTTCGGTCCGCCGTGTTGCGCGCCCATTTTGAAAGGAGAATAAGGAGCTGTCCTGCGGCGGGACGCCACGGCACAAAATAGGCACCCGCGCAGCGGAGAGGGAGGGGCTTGTCGTTTCCTACCGTACCTCTTTATACAAGTACGGCGGTTCAATTCCTTGTCAGCAAGAACCAACATAGGCTGAGATACTAGCGTGACCCCTCGAACCCTTCCTACCAGCAGGTGCAGCATGAGATCGACCGCAAAGTATGCAGCCACATTGGTTTTCCTGGTGTTGCCGGGAATCGCCCAAGCGCAGAGCGCGGGTCAAGTGGAGTGTCCGCGCGGAGACGGCTATGTGTATCTTTACAGCTCGATGACGACGCTGGATGTGCGCACAACGCTGCAGTGCGGAGAGCAGGTACAGATCACCGGGCGGTACGACCGCTATTTTGGTGTGCGCTCCGCAAAAGGTGAAATAGGTTATGTCCCGGTGGAAAGCCTGCTCTTGCTCAAAGATAAGCCGGGCGCCAAAGCACCGGAACAAAAAACGGTGCAACCGGCAAGAGAGCGTATGTCTTACGACGCACCGGCAAAACCCGCGGAAGTTGCTCCGCTAGCTCAGCCCTCTCCCTCTGAAATCACTTTGCGCAACGGCACTCCGATTCACTTGAAACTCGGCAAGACCATCTCTTCGTCGACAGCCCACGTCGGCGACATCGTGGACTTTACCGTCGTGGAAGAGGTGCTGGTGGATGGCCTTTCGGTGATTCCCGCGGGTTCCGCGGCCATTGGTTTAGTGTCCCAGGCAGAAACCAAAAAACGCATGGGCCACGGAGGAAAGCTGGCTTTCAGTGTTAATTTCGTGCGTCTGAAGGACGACGAAAAGGCGACGGTCCGCTCTTTCCAAGAAAGTACCGGCTCAAACAATTCGGCTGGAGCGATTCTCCCTCTTTCTTCTGGAAAAGATGTCATTTTCACGCAAGGAAGTGAATTCACCGCATACGTTGATGGGGACATGCAACTGAAGCGAGAGGATTTTCAGGCGGAAAAGAACCGTTCGAGCGCCGCGCCGACGCCCCCCGATCGCAAGCCCTAAGGAGCGGCGCGGTTTTCAAAACACGAAGCCGCATGCAAATCAGCGATTTTCCACCTGAAACCTAGTGTTCTCATGAGGTGTTTTCTGACCTCCCGATCGATCCGCACTTGCCATCGGGCGCGGCACTTGGCAGACTTTGCCCGTGCTTATTGGCCTGTTCCCAGAACTGGACGCACCCGGCGGTGTGCAGCGAGCGGGCCGCCACTTGGCAGCGGTGCTTACGGAGTTTGCTGCCAGCCGCGGCATGGATTGCCGCTTACTGAGCTTGAAGGATTCACCGGACTTGCACCGGATGACTCTGGGAGGACGCGAATTCGTGTTCACGGGGTGCGACGGCGCCAAGGGGCGATTCGCGGTGACGGCGCTGCGAGCAGCCCGGCGCAAAGCAAAACTGGTGCTGGCCGCGCATCCCAATCTGGGACCCGTGGCGCAAGCGCTGCGCTTTGCGGCGCCGCGGATGAAGTGCATTATCTGCACGCACGGGATCGACGTGTGGGAGCCGCTGGGCCGCTTGCGCCGGGGGGCGTTGCGTCACGCAAATCTAGTTCTGGCGCCGAGCCGGGACACCGCGGATCACCTTGCGTCACAGCAGGGAGTTGAGCGGGAGCGGATTCGCATTCTGCCGTGGGCGCTCGATCCGCAATTTGAAGGCCTGATCGCAGCGGGCTCAGAAAACTCTCCGCCGAGCGATTTTCCCGCCGGTAGAGTCATCCTGACCGTGGGCCGCTGGCTGGCCGCGGAAAGATATAAGGGCATGGACACTTTGATTACCGCGCTGCCTAGGCTCCTGACGCGCTGGCCAGAAGTGCAACTGGTCCTGGTGGGAACCGGCGATGACCGCGCGTGGCTTGAAGACCTTATGGAAAAAAACGGCGTACATCGCCACGTGCATTTTCTGGAAGGATTGAGTTATTCGGAGCTTGCCGCGTGCTACCGCGCGTGCGAAATTTTTGCCTTGCCCAGCCTTGGAGAAGGATTCGGGCTGGTGTATCTGGAAGCGATGGCGTGCGGCAAGCCGGTCGTCGGCGGCTCGCACGGCGGCGCGCCGGAAATCATCGAGGATGGAGTGACCGGCTATCTAGTGCCGCACGGTGACCCGATCCAGCTTGCTACCTGCATTGAAACCCTGTTGGCAGATCCGGCGCACGCGAAGGAAATGGGGGCCCGCGGGCGGCAGCGCGCGGAGAACGAGTTCCGCTTCAATGGCTTCGCGAAATCATTCAAAAAATTATTGCGCGAACAATGCGAATCCTGAACGTCACGGAAACGTACGCCCCTTTTTACGAGTTCGGCGGCCCTCCGGTAAAGGTGCGCGCACTTTCAGAAGGACTGGCGCGGCGCGGCCACCAGGTGACGGTGGTGACGGCCGATTGGGGCCTGGAAAAACGCATGCAGGCACAAGGGGGAGAAATCACGGCGGAGCGATCGCCCTTCGGTTGGCGGCGGGAGGAAAATGGCGTGCAGGCCATCTATGTGCCGACGTGGATGCGCTACCGAACGGTGAGTTGGAATCCGGCGGTGAAACGCTATTGCCGGGCGCGGCTGCAGAACTTCGATGTCGTGCACATTTTCGGGCTTTACGACTTGCTGGGCCCGGCGGTAGCTAGCGAGAGCCGCAAACGAGACTTGCCGTACGCGCTCGAGCCTATCGGGATGTTTGTGCCAATTGTGCGAAGTGTTTGGTTGAAACGGATGTATCATGCGGTCTGGGGAAAGCGCATGCTCGAGGGAGCAAGCGCGGTGATCGGCACCTCGGAACAGGAAATCGGGGAGCTAGTCGCGGGTGGTGTTCCTCGCGCGAAACTGGTGCTGCGGCGGAACGGCGTGGAAGTTCCCGCCGCCTGGCCTGAACGAGGCACGTTTCGGAAAGCGCAAGGCATTTCTCCGGAAGAGAAACTGATCTTGTTTTTAGGGCGTCTGTCCGCCAAGAAGAGTCCTGATTTACTGCTGCAGGCATTCGCGGAGCTTTCGGGCCGCTCAAGGGGAATAGCAGCGGTGCTGGTCTTCGCGGGGCCGGACGAAGGCGGGGCAAAATCGGAATTGGAGAAAATGGCCACGCAACTGGGCGTTCGAACGAAGGTTCAATTCCTGGGGCCGATTTTTGGCGAGACGAAGTGGGCGGCTTACCGAGATGCGGATGTTTTCGTGCTTCCATCGCAGAATGAGAATTTCGGGAATACCGCGGCGGAAGCGGTCGCCGCGGGGACGCCGGTGATCGTGACGGAACAGTGCGGGATAGCGCCGCTGCTAGCGAATGAGGCTGGCCTGGTGGTCCGTCACGACAAAGCGGCAGTTTCAAAAGCCATTGAGCGGATCCTTTCTGAAGCGGAATTAGGTTCGCGGCTCGCGGCGGGATGTGCAAATGTTATCGCGCGCCTGGGCTGGGACGAACCCGTTCTTGAAATGGAAGGGCTTTACGGTACGCTTGCCTCTAAGCAAGCGTTCAGTACAGAATCCAGACGAACGGAGTAGCCTTTTGACATCGCGCCGACATCGAATTTTCCGCGGTATCTGGTGGAGCAGCAATCTGCTGCTGGCTATGGCATTTGTCGCCATGCTCTACTGCTGTGCCCGGGAATACTCGGTGCGCAAGTATCTGGACGGATTCTCGGACGCCATTGTGCCCAATACCCTGCCCGAACAAGAAAGGGTCCAAGCCATTTTGGATTGGATGCGGGCCGAGCCATCGCGAGTGATCGCGACCGATCCGGGCGCACTGGCGACGCGTGATCCGCAGATAACGCTCGCCTACCGCCAATTGTTAAACGTCTGCGGTACGGCAACAAATGCCTTCTTGAATCTCGCGCGAAGTTCGGATCTGCGAGTGCGCCGCTTGCTGCTCTTATCTCCCGATTATAGGACGAAACATGTGGTTGCTGAGGTTTTGATCGACGGCCGGTGGGTCATCGTCGATCCCACGTACCGAGTGATCATGAGGGATGCGCGGGGCCATTTTTTGACGCGCCAGGAGTTGCAGAATCCAGCCGTGCTTTCCCAAGCCACCGGGGCCATCCCCAACTATCCGCCGGACTACACCTACGACAGGTTCGCACATGTGCGGCTGGCGCGGCTGCCGCTTGACGGGTTGCATCTGCGTCGATGGTTGGACCGCATTTATCCCGGTTGGGACGAAGCGGCTGACTGGAGCCTGCTTCTGGAGCGCGAGTCTTTCTTCTATCTCGTGCTCAGCATTACGGCGGCATTGTTCTTCATGTGGTTGCGGGTCCTGCTTGCTTGGTACGCGGACAGACGTTTGCGAATGCCAAGATTTCATTTGCGAGAGCATGCCGTTCGTGCCGGCGCTGCGTTCTTCTCCGCGCCGGAGATCAAACAGTAGCGTGTGCGGAATCTGCGGCGTCGCGTTTGCTTCCCGCAAGAGTGAAGCGGAGGCCCGCGTGCGGGCGATGACCGCGGCGATGCGACATCGCGGCCCGGATGAGGAAGGATTTTTTGCCGGCGATGCGCGCGCTCCGGGACTTGCACTGGGAATGCGCCGGCTCAGCATCATCGATCTGGCCGGGGGCCACCAACCGGCCTGGAATGAAACCAAGGACGTCGCGGTCATTTTCAATGGCGAACTGTACAACTACCGTGACCTGCGCGAGCGCTTGGCGCTCTGCGGTCACCGCTTCAAGACACAATCGGACACGGAAATCCTGGTTCATGCCTGGGAGGAATGGGGCGAGGACTGCCTGACCGAACTGCGGGGCATGTTTGCTTTCGCGCTGCTCGATCTTCGCGAGCGTTATGCCACGGCGCCGATTCTCTTGCTGGCGCGCGATCCGCTGGGCATCAAGCCCCTCTACTACACGCAAACGCCGGAGGGATTTGCGTTCGCTTCAGAGGTTCGGGCGCTGCTGGTGTCTGGCGCAGTGCCCAAACGATTGTCGCAGGACGCCCTCACTTCCTATCTGCTTTTTGGCAGCGTTTCCGAACCGGTGACGCTCCTTGAAGGGGTGTTTTCCCTTCCTCCGGGACATCGCATGCTGCTGCATGTTCCCGAGCGGCGGCGCGTGCCGCGGGCGCGGCCCTGGTGGGACCCCACGGTTTCCCCCGCAGCTCGCGAACCTCGAAAGCCGCGCGATATTGCCGCGGCGGCGAAACAATTGCGGCCGCTTCTGGAAGACGCGATCCAGGCGCATCTCATCGCCGATGTGCCCGTGGGCCTGTTTCTATCGAGTGGGCTGGACTCCTGCGCGATCGCGGCGCTTGCCGCTCAGGCACGCGGCGGAATAGAGAGCTTCACGCTGACTTTTCCCGGCACGGCGTTTGATGAAGCGGAGCTCGCGAGGCTGGCGGCGAAGGGATTCAAGACCAAGCACAGCGAAGTGCCAGTCAGGGGAGAATCGGTCCTGGCGCGCCTGGATGAAGCTCTTGCCAGTCTCGACCAACCCACCATGGATGGAATCAATACCTATTTCGTTTCCTGGGCGGCAAGACAAGTTGGACTGAAAGTGGCGTTATCGGGGCTGGGCGGGGATGAGCTTTTCGCGGGCTATCAAACTTTTGCCGATACGTCGCGGGTTTCGAGACTAATCAAGTGCGCATGGTTCGTGCCCTCGGTGCTGCGGCGAGTGACGGCTCCTCTCGTCGCCAGACTCGCGGCGCGGCCGGGTTCGCCGGACGCCGGGCGCAAAGCTGCAGCAGCGTGGGCGAATCCGGATGCTTTGCCGCATCCTTATTTCTTTGCGCGGATGCTCTTCCCGCCGGGGCAGCTCGAACGAATCATCGAGCCGCGATTTCGCCCCAGCACAGTGAGCGCGGACGGTGTCACGCTCGATCCAACCTGGCTGGGCTGGCTGGGACGAACAGCCGACGAAGCACGGAAACTCGAACCAATCGCCGGAGTTTCCTGGCTGGAGCTGCGCACGTACATGACCAGCACGCTGCTGCGCGACACGGATGCGGTGAGCATGGCGCAGTCGCTGGAAGTGCGTGTGCCGCTCCTGGACACCCCGCTGATTGAATTCGTGGGGTCACTGCCGGATGCGGCGCGGCGGCGGCCCGGAGTGCAGAAGGCGCTGCTGGTGGAGGCGCTTGGCGATTTGCTCCCGCAGGAAATTCTGGCGCAACGGAAACGGACCTTTACTCTGCCGTGGGAGGAGTGGCTGCGCGGACCTTTGCGCACCAGGATGGAAGCGAGCTTCGCCGATCCCGCGCCGCCGCTAGACGCTTATCTTCGTTCGGGGGGCGTTCGAGCGGTTTGGATGGATTTTCTTGCCGGGAAATCTTCGTGGTCGCGTCCGTGGTCCTTGTACGTATTGAACGAATGGTGCCGCCGACACCTCGCCGCATAAACTTCCCGCTGGGGTACACTGACAAATTACGCCAATGAATATTCTTGGGATCAATGCGTACCACGGGAACGCTTCGGCGGCGATTGTCTCGGATGGGCGGCTGATCGCCGCGGTCGAGGAGGAACGATTCAACCGCGTGAAGTATGCGGCGGGATTTCCGGCACAAGCGATCCGCTATTGCCTGAAAGAAGCGGGCCTCACACTTCAGGATATCGACCATGTTGCCGTGCCGAGAAATCCGTACGCCAGGCTGGGCACGAAACTGTTTTATGCGCTACGGATGCCGGCCTTTGCGCGGGACCGCGTCAAAGTTCTCGCGAAATTCACCGGGATTCCGGAAGCGCTGGCGGCGGCATTTGATGCTGATCCCAAAAACATTGGCGCAAAGTTTCACCGCATCGAGCATCACCAGGCCCATTTGGCGAGCAGCTTTTTCGTTTCGCCGTTCGAACGCGCCGCTTTGCTTTCCGCCGATGGGCTTGGCGATTTTGCGAGTACCATGTGGGGCGCTGGTGCCGGCAACCGCATGAGGATCGACGGAGCGGTGGCCTTTCCGCATTCACTTGGACTTTTTTACACCGCGGTGACGCAGTATCTCGGATTTCTGAAATTTGGCGACGAGTACAAGGTCATGGGGCTCGCGGCTTACGGCCAACCGGAGCAAATGGATGCCTTCCGCGAAATTGTGCATTTTGACTGCAGCTCGAGCGGCAATGGCTTCCGCCTGGGACTCGACTACTTTTCGCATCACCGGACGGGCCCGGAAATGACGTGGGCTGAAGCAGATCAGACACCGACACAGGGCAAAGTTTTTTCTGAAGCGATGGCCAAGCGCCTAGGGCCGGTACGCGCTCCGGAGGCAGTGCTGGAAGATCGCCACCGCAATTTGGCTAGCTCGCTGCAAGCGCGGCTCGAAGAAGTTTATCTCGGCATGTTGAAAAAGCTCGGCGAACGGACTGGGCTCAAGGCGGTGTGCCTGGCGGGTGGCGTGGCTTTCAACTGCGTGGCGAATGGGAAAATTTTTGATGCGACGCCATTTGAACAGGTCTACGTTCACCCGGCCGCGGGCGACGCGGGCCTCGCGGTAGGCGCCGCCTACTTCGTTTGGCACCAGAAACTTGGTAAACCACGCTCGTTCGTGATGGATCACGCGTACTGGGGCCCTGGATACACGCGTGAAGAGATTCGCCGCGCGCTCGATTCGAATGGTCTGGCAAAGAGCGGCTATGTCATTGCCGAATTGAGCGAAGAAGAACTGCCGCGGCGGGCGGCGGCGATCGTCGCCGATGGAAAAATTCTTGGCTGGTTTCAAGGCCGTGCCGAATGGGGGCCGCGCGCGCTGGGCAATCGAAGTATCGTGGCTGATCCGAGGCGCCCGGAAATGAAGGAAATCTTGAACCGGCGGATCAAGCACCGGGAAATTTTCCGCCCGTTTGCGCCTTCCATCCTCGCGGAAAACGCTCCGGAGTACTTTGAGAAGTCGCATCCTTCCCCGTTTATGACCTTAGCCTACTCCGTACGCCCCGGAAAACGCGACCAGATCCCGGCACCGACGCACGTCGACGGGACGGGCCGGCTGCAAACCGTCACTCGCGAAGCCAATCCGCGCTATCACGCTCTGATCTCCTCTTTCCGTGATCTCACGGGCGTGCCTGTCGTGCTCAACACTTCTTTCAACGACAATGAGCCGATCGTCTGCCGGCCTGAAGAAGCGATTGATTGCTTTCTGCGCACCCAGATGGATGCGCTGGTCCTGGGTGATTTTCTCGTCTTCGGACCTTAAGATTGATGGTCCGGTTCGAAATCGCCGCCGCTCTTTGCCGTTAGGGCTGACAACAACCACAGACACGGGGCATTGCCTTTGCCGCCAGCGACATCGTATGATTTCGCCCATCGAGGTGCAGAGATGACACCAAGACTCGCCAAGATGGTCGTATTTTCACTGTTAGTCATAGTCGTGGGTGTCGCGGGTAGCCAGAGTCAAACAACCTCCCCCGACAGCGGTAAGCTGCTTGGGACTTGGCGGGTTGTCAGTGCTGTCTATGATGACGAGCCAGTTAAGGACATTGGGAAAACGGAGATTTGGATCAAGCACATCACCGATGTACAGTTTATCTGGGTTAGATACAGCACCGATACGAAGCAGGTAAAATTGAGTCAAGGGGGCACATACTCCGTAAAAGGTGATTCCTACATTGAAACTCCTCAGTACAATCTAGAACATGCTGGCCTCGATTCCATGCGCGAAAAAGAGCAAAAGTTTACTTGGAGAGTCGACGGTGACAGGTTCTATCAGAACGGGCGGCTTTCAAACGGTGTTAAACTTGAGGAGGTTTATGAGCGAGTGCGGAGATGAGGACCTGCTGATGTGAGCATGGTTGGCCTCCGGCACAAATGGATATCAGCCATTCGCCCTCAAACCGACCCACTACCGAAATATTCGACCACTAGCCAGGGATTGCGAATTGTGGCAAGCTATCGGGCATGGGAAACAAAGACCGAGGAAAACGCGAAGTTAAGAAGCCACCGAAGAAGAAACCAACCGCTCACGAGCTGAATCGGGCAGCGGCGCCCATCTTCAAGAAGCCTGCCTAGAATCATTAGGCGGTCGCATCCCGCGCCGTTACGGGACTCTGTACAATCTTTCCGTGCGCATCCTGCTGCTGAATCTTTATTACCCGCCGGACACTTCCGCAACCGCGAAGATGGCGCACAGCGTTGTGGAGGCTGTTTCCCTTTCCCATGACCTGACGGTACTTTGCGGGCGGCCGTCGTATGAACCCACCGAAAAGCGCGCGTGGCGGCTTTACCAAAGTGAAATTGCAGGCCGGGTGCGCATCATTCGCGCGGGTTCGACGGACTTTCCTCGCTTGGACATGAAAAAGCGGGTTGTGAATTATCTCAGCTACGTCGCGCTGGCAATTCCGCGCGCGCTTTTTGTACCCTGCGACGCCGTCGTGGCAATGACCGATCCGCCCTTTCAGGGCATCGTCGGCGCGATTGTGGCCCTGCTGAAAGGCAAACCGTACGTGTACAACATACGCGACCTGTATCCGGACATGGCCGTGGGAGGATCGATCGTCGAACCCGGCACGCTCGCGAGAATCTGGGAGAAACTCCATCGCTGGGCGCTGCGCCGCGCCACACGCGTTATCGTTCTTGGCGAAGATATGCGCGCGCGCATTGTATCCAAAGGCGTGGACCCTACCCGCGTGCTGATCGTCCGCGATGGAACCGAAGTCCTTCCTCCGAATACACCATTTCCAACCCCCGATCCCGAAGTTGTCAGCGCGATCCGCGGGAGTTTTTCGTTTGTTCTGGTGCACGCAGGAAACCTTGGTTTCTACGGCGCGTGGAACACCTTGGTCACGGCCGCGCGCAACCTTGCCAACGAGGGTGTGGGACTCGTGTTCGTGGGTGACGGCGCGCAGCGTTCCGAAATCAAGGCGGCTACAGCGGGTTCCGGCAATGTCCGCTTTTTAGAGTTTTTCCCGGCGAGCAAGATTTCGTCGGTGCTTGCGGCCGCCGATGCCCATGTCATTACGGTGAAGCGGGGGCTGGAAGGCGTGGTAGTGCCCAGCAAGATGTACGGAATTCTGGCGGCGGGAAAACCCATCGTCGCGGTGGCCCCCAAAGAGACCGATGTGGTGTCGCTGGGGATCGAGCGCGGCTTCGCGGTAGCTGCGGATCCAGACCGTCCCGCGGAAGTTGTCAGCGCGGTGCGCGCTCTGGCATCCGATCGAACTAAGCTCAAGGCCATGGGTGAAGCGGCGCGGGCGGCTGCTCCCGATTACGATAGAGTCAGAGAATTGCAAAAATTCGTGGAAATCATGAATCACTTGACGATGGATTCGAAAATTAAGCAGGCAAGCTAAGCGCGAGGACCGCGGACGGATTTGGGCGGGCAAGGCTCTCGGCACCTACACCATCATCCCGATTGAAGCGAAACTAAAATCGCAGTATTGTGTTCAGGCTGCGTGGGGCAGCCATTTTTCAGTTCGACTTGGGAGCCGGACCCCCAACCCGGCGAAAATCACGTGAGACACCAGCCGCACCGGTTTGGCTGGACTCAGCTCGCGTGACAAACGAGGTTCGATGGCCGCTGGCCTGCTCGCTTTTTTCATTGCGCTATTTGCATCGCTTGCGCTGGTCGTTCCCGTGCGCGCCCTCGCGCTGCGCGTGGGAATGGTCGATCTGCCGGGCCCGCGCAAAGTGCATCTCACGCCCATCCCGCTTCTCGGCGGTTTGGCAATGTATGCCGCGGTGGTGATCGCGGTGCTCTTTGCTTTTAACGGACCGGCGCGCGCCCAAATCGTGGGTATTCTGATTGGCGCGACGTTTGTCGCGGCGGTGGGCATCCTCGACGATCGCGGGCTCCTCCATCACCAGATCAAGCTATTTGTAGGCATGCCGCTGGCGGCGGCGATCCTGCTGATCAGCGGAATTCGAGCACAGGTCTTCAGTGTGCTGATCGGCGGGCGCAGCGGTGATTTTTTGGATGCGCTCCTCACGGTTGTTTGGGTTGTGGGCATTACCGCGTCGTTCAGCATCCTCGATCATATGGACGGCTTGTGCGCGGGCGTAGCGGCGATGGCCTCAGTTTTTTTCGCGATGCTCGCTTATCTGAGTGGTCAGACTCTCGTTACCACGCTGGCTGCGGCCGTTCTCGGCGCGGCCACGGGGTTCCTGCGCTGGAATTTCAAACCTGCAAAGATTTTCATGGGCGATGGCGGGGCCATGTTTCTCGGTTATCTAATGGCCACGTTGGGTTTGAAACTGCGCATGGAGAGCTCCAATCATCTGTCCACGTGGCTTGCGCCAATTTTGATCCTAGGAGTAACCATTTTCGACACTACGCTGGTCACCATCTCCCGCTCGCGCCGCGGACTGCTGCCTTTTGCCACCCCCGGAAAAGATCATGCCGCACACCGCCTATCCAATCTCGGTCTCGGCCACCGCGGCGCCGTTCTCACACTTTATCTGCTTGGTGCCATCGGCGGCAGCGCAGCCTTGCTGGTCAGTTATCTTTCGGCGAGATTGGCGATTTTCGTCGGAGTGGCAGCCCTCGGCATCATCTTTGGCGGCGTCGGGTATCTTGAGCGCGCGCCCTATGAGCGCCAGGCGCGCAAAACTTCCGCGGCATCCTAAGCCCGCTAAACTAGAAAGCGTCCTTCATTTCTTGTCTTGAAAGTCCCCGCGTGTTGGCCCTCGGTAGTGGATTCGCTATACTTACGGGGCGCCCTCTCACTCACAGCAAGAGCAGCCCCCCAACGGGTCGAGCGGGAAGCACGTAAATTTCTTGGCGTGGGATCCCTGATGGGCAGAAGCCTCGGGGAAGGCACGTCATTGGGAAGCACGGGAACTGTGGAAAAGACCGAAGAACATCCTCAGCCTGAACGAAGCGACCGGGAAGTTATCGTTGTTGGCGGTTCCGCCGCGGGACTGTTCACCGCCGCAAGCGTGGCGCGCGGCGGCCGACGCGTGCGCGTGCTGGAATCAAAACCGCAATTCGAGCCTGCGCCCCGCACACTGATTGTTACCGATCATTTCCGCCAGCAAATGGGAGCTTCCGCGCGCGAAAGCATCATCAATGAAATTCGCCGTTTCGAGCTTTTCACCGATGGCCGTTCGGCGCAGGTGGCGCTGACCAAACCCGACCTCATCATTGAGCGCTCGCGCCTGATTCCGGCGCTGGCCCACGAAGCGCAGCAAGCGGGAGCCACCCTGTCGTTCGACACACGTTTCCTGGGAATCGGCCCGAATGCGCGCGGATTGCGGCTGGAGGTCGAGTCCGGCGGCAAGCGCGAGGAGTTGCATGCCGACAGCGTGGTTGGCGCAGACGGTGCGACGAGCCGCGTAGCGCGTGCTTCCGGCTGGCCTCCGATCGAGACCGTGCCCCTCGTACAAGCCATCGTGCGCTTGCCGAAAGACTGCCCTCCCGACACGACGCGGGTCTGGTTTGTACCGGATGACACACCCTATTTCTATTGGTTAATCCCTGAATCGGCGGAACGCGGCGCGCTCGGCGTTATCGGCGAACACGGGAGCGACACAAAACGCTGCTTCGAACGCTTCCTCGAAAAAAAGCACTTAGAGCCGCTCGAATGGCAGGGTGCTCGCATTCCGGTCTACCGCGGATGGGTACCCGTGCGGCGGCAAATTGGGAACGGCGAAGTTTATCTGGTGGGTGACGCGGCGGCGCAGGTCAAAGTTTCCACTGTCGGAGGAATCGTCACCGGTTTTCGCGGCGCGCTCGGTGTTTCGCAGGCTCTTTTAGAGAATGGCAGGAGCCGCGAGCTTACGGCCTTGCGGCGTGAACTGAGAACGCATTGGCTGATTCGCCGCGCGCTGCACCATTTCGAGCAGAAGGACTATTCCCAGCTCGTGGATCTGCTCGACGCTTCGACGCGGCAGTCGCTCGGCGAAATCAACCGCGACGAGTCCACTCGTTTATTGTGGAATGTGGTGCGCCGCCAGCCGCGGTTGGTGCTTCTTGGGCTGCGCGGCTTGCTAATGGGGAAAGCAGACCGAAGCTAGAGGCAGCCGTGTACGGCCTCTTTCCCCGCCCCGATTCTCCAACTTAGAAGAGATCGAAAGAATAGATCCGCCCTGACGTGTCCCCGACGTAAAACTTCTGAAGAACGGTATCGAAACTCGGATCGCCAATCGTTGCACCCAGATTGATTACGCGATTTGCGCTGTTCGCTCCAGTAGTCGCATTGATTCTGTAAAGATGCCCGTCCGACGATCCCACGTACATGGACTCGACCTGCGGAAAAGAAGTGAAAATGAGGGAAGAAGGATTGGTGATTACAGGGTTAACCCAGCCGCCCGGAGACACGGTAAACGTAGGAGCCGCGCAAGTTGCGGCGTTATAGGCCACGTGAACCTTCGACACCCCGGTGGTGGTAGCGAAAAAGACGTCGTCATTCACAGCGGCGGTTTCGATGGGAACGGGAAAGCCCACCGGAGTCCCAAGACTTCCGCTTCGCACGGAGCAATTGTTGATGTCTGTGCGCACCACCCAGAGCCTGCCGTTGTTGGCCAGGACGTAGATCACTTTGCCGTCGAAATTCTGCGTGGGCGGTTGGTCAACGTCATTCAAAGGAAACGTCGCGTTGGCAACCGCAGCTCCGCTGCTGTTCGTGCTGATCTTCCAGAGGCTGGGCTGGCCCGTGCCGCCAGCAGAACGACTGGCGACCCAGACAAAGTTGTTAACGTAGTCGATGTACGGTGTGCCGTTCACGATGTCCATGTTTCCGGGATTAAAAGTCCAGACTGTCGCGCCGGTGTTTCCGTTCAACCCGAAAACTTCGTTGTTGGTCGTGCTTCCGGCGTTGCGCGTGGCGACGATCACGAGGTCAAACGCATTGGTGTACCCTGCGTTGGCGAAAGATTTCACCTGCACGGCGGCGGCGGCTTGAAATCCGCTTCCCGCACCGGTTGTGAGCGGGGCTGCCGTCTGCCACAGAAGGGCGCCCGTGTCGGCGCGAAAGGCATACACGTTGCCATCGCCGGCAGCCACGTAAGCTACCGGGCAGACGTTCTTGCAAGTGGGGTTCGAAGTGTCGCCGGCAGCGATCAAGGATGCCCGACCCTGGATCGCGCCTCCGGTGAGACCGAACGTTCCCCCGGGCTGATAGTTGCGCTGGCCGTTGCTCGCGGACATGGCATGCACGGCGTCGTCGTTTCCGCCAGTGACAACAATGTTTCCGGGATCCAAGGCGGGTGCTGCCAGAGTGGTTGCGCTTGTCTTGTAGCTCCAGTCCTTGTTGGCGCCACCGCCGGTCACTGTAGTGTTCGTTTGCGTCGCGGTGTTGCCGAAAGAATAGTGAGGTGCGACGGAAGAAGCTGCTCCAGTGATGGCCGTGGCATCGTGAGTGTAAGCTTTGTAAGTGTACTGCGTGCCCGGAAGGACGATGCTGTTGTCCCCGTTTTCATCCAATGCGGTAACGGTCGTGAACACGCTGGTGTTGGGCGCAATGAATTGTCCCGCTACGGGTTGCGCCCCGGTAACGTAGGTTGTTCCGTCCGCTGGCGCAAAGGTCGGCGCCACGCTTCCCGTGCGCTTGGCGAATAACACGCCATCGTAATTGGCGTTGGTCGAGCCGCCCGGAAAAGTCCAGTTCAGTGCAATTTCGGAGATTCCCAGCGTCGGGGGACTTAACGTCACATCGCGCAAGTAGCGCAGATTGAGTGTCGGCTGGTTGGCAACTATGTTTTCGCGTGTGCCATACAAGGGCGACAAAGCCGTGGCAGCCTCGGCGGCCACGGCAGTCACCGGTTCCGGCTCGGTGTAACGGCGGGCCATGAAATTGTCGAAGTCGTAGTTCACCTGATTTCCGTCATAGACAAAAACCCCCACGGAACCAGGCGTCGTAACATTGCCATCGCCGGCGATGGTCTGCTGCAGCACGGGCGCTGAGCCTGCGGGGCTTACGAGCACTTTGATCGTAGCTGGGCTTCCAAAATAGGCCCCGGCCACGGTATAGAAAGTTCCGTCATTCCACGCAAATGCCTGTTGCTGCAAGGAGCCGAATGTGCCGGCATTCCAATCCGCAAGCTGTGAAACGCGTTGATCCGTCCCTGCGATGGTAATGAATTGCAGGCAGGAACGGTACGCCGTCATGTTGACGGTAGTGGTGCCGCCGACGCGCCCCACCGCGCAACCGGTGCTCTCCAGCCCGGCGGCCGAAGTCATGCGAACGTCTGACTGAACCCACACGTCGCGTTCGTTGGTCACGGCGTTGAACTTGATGAGGTTTCTCTGGGTCACGGCGTTGTTTGACTCGCGGAGAACCTGATTCGCGCCGACATCGGTCACCACGTTCCAGGGACCGCCGCCCTGCACGGTCCAACCCGCAGGAGGCTGATTGACGGTATCGGAGTCAAAATTGTCGTAGGCAAGGTAAACGTTATTCAGGTTCGCCGGTGGAGCCGTTGCGTTGGCGTTGCCATAGAACAACGAATAGCTTGAATCCGTGCCATTTGCCGCGATATCCGCCTGCAATCTGAACCAAATCGTTGTGCTCGCCGTGTTGCAGCCGATCACTTGTCGGTCGAGTTGAGTCCAGGTATTGGATGCCAATCGCGCGACGCGCAGATCGTTGCAATCGGAACGCATCTTTCCGGCGGTTACTAGAGCTGCGGTGTTGAAACCTGTAATCTCGGCGCTGTAGCCGCTGTAGCCGTTGAAGGGCGCGTTGGCGCCAACGGTAACGGTGATAGCCCGAGTAAAGGACCAAGTGGCTCCATCTTCCGACTGGTCTTTCACCGCCAGGCCGTAATTCGGAATCGTTCCGTTAATCCATCCCTGGGGAATGTTTGCCGACGTCGAATCGCTCCGTACGTTGAAGGAAATCGCGGTGCCGGCAGTCGTTCCAGAAGGCTGCGTGTCCGTCGCGGTCGCGTCAAAATCGCCGCCGGGCGCGGTCCACGCCAACACGCCATTCCGCGTATTCCAGGTGACCCCGAGTTCGGTCCAGTCGGTCGTTCCGGTAATGCGATGGACCTCCTGGTTGCGGCTGGTAAAGAGCGGTGTAGTGGGCACTAAATTCAGCGTGGAGGTCTTCAGCGCCGTATTGGAGTTCAAGCCAGTGGTGCTCAGATCGAATCTCACCAGCGAGCGCTGATTCGCGTTCTGCGCCGTGTGTGTCGACATCGTCGTGGCCGCGCCATTGTTGACCGCTGGCGCCGCTTGGCTGATGGACGCGTCGCGAGTTGAGGTGACGGTCTGTTGTTCGTCGGAGCGCAGGGGCGTAGCCGGGCATACCAGCAACAGCGCGAGAAGCCCGCGAAGCATAATCCCGACAAAGGTGCGCAAGTGTTTGTAAGCCGCCTTCATCGTTCTACCTCTTCTGTTCTGGCTGAGGTCGCCGGGCGGGAAGCCAGGGTGAACTCCGATTCGAGCGCAAGGCGGTCATCCAATAGAACGCGCACGCGCCAAGTCCCGCTGAGATTTCGTTGCGTAATATAGGTTCCCGCGACGGGCAAAACGGTAAGGATGGCGGAATCGCCCCGGCTTTTCATCAGCAGCGAGGGAATCCCTTCCGCATGAATCTTATTTGCGTCCGCAATCAAGTGCGGTGCCGGAGGAGCGGGCGCGACTACATTCTGAGCGGCCGGTGCCACGACGGGGGAATAATCAGGTCCAGGAGCGGAGCTGAAACGTGTCTTCTGAGAAGAATAAATGCTGCCGTCGGGCAACATGAACTGCACGGTCTGAACATGTTGGCCGCTGACTCCGGGCCACACCACAAAAACGAATAGATCTCGAAGGTCGGCAATGGGAAAGGTGTCCTGGGTGGTCCGGCAGGAAGTATCCGGCGTTTCACAATAGAAAATCTCCGGCCCGCGCGGGGTGGGTCGATGACGCGACAAGGGGAGCGGGGTGACGAAAGAAGGCTCGCCCTTTCGGTCGCTGGGCTTGACCGACTGGTTCGAAGATTGAGCAGCTGCCTCTTGGGCAACGCACAAGAGCAGTCCGAGTGAAGCGAAAAATAGACCAGCGAGACGAATTCGTCCCATACCTGCCTCCGGGCACGACACTCCCATGGTAATCCTACAGGATGACCCTGTTTTAAACCTAGCGGCGGGAGGGAGGGCTGTCTATAGACCTGGCGATTGGAGTTCCTAAGAAACAAGGGTATCGACCTTGGGCCTTGGCAAGGAGGCTCGCCCGGAAAAAAAAGGGAGCTTTTCCGAACCTCCACGGATGGGAGGCTTTGTTCTTCCTGGCGAATAGGTCAGAATAAGTAGTTGCTATTCCGGAGCCGACGGTGTTGGCGCGCTCCGAAAATCATCACAGGGAGATTTCGTCTTGCGTCTTTCGGTCATTGGTTGTGGATACGTAGGTCTCGTCACCGGAGCATGTCTCGCGGAGGCAGGGCACGAGGTAGTCTGCACGGACATCGACCGCGAGCGCATCGCCAAGCTCAATGCCGGGGGCGTCCCGATCTACGAACATCATCTCGGGCAGATTCTCACTTCCGCCCACAAAGCCGGACGGATCTCTTATACCGCCGACGCCGGTGTAGCTATTCGCGCCGGAGACGTCATTTTCATCTGCGTAGGCACTCCCCCGAAGGATTCCGGCGAAGCCGACCTTTCCGCCATCGACAACGTTGCCCGGCAAATCGCCGCCGAAGCCAAAACGTCCAAACTCGTCGTCGAGAAGAGCACCGTACCCGCTCGTACTGGGCTCGAACTCAGCCGCGCCCTGGCCGCTTATTCCAAAAACACCAAGGTCAAGCACCGCGTCGCATCCAATCCGGAATTTCTTCGCGAAGGCACCGCCATTTTTGATTTTCTCCACCCGGACCGCATCGTCATCGGCGTGGAGGACCCCTCCTCCGCAATGGAACTCCGCGAAATCTACCGCCCCATTCTCGAAAAGAGTTTCCGCTGCCCGGTTCACAATGGAACGTGTCCCCCGGGTCACCAGGTCGAATTCCTGGTTACCACCATCAACAGCGCCGAGCTCATCAAGCACGCCTCAAACTCTTTCCTGGCGTTGAAAATCAGCTACGCCAATGTAATTGCTGATCTCTGCGAAAAAATCGGCGCCAACGTCGAAGAAGTGACCCACGCCATGGGGCTGGACGCGCGCATCGGCGGGCAATTCCTAAAAGCCGGTCTCGGCTATGGCGGTTTCTGTTTTCCGAAAGACGTGCAAGCTTTCATTCACTTGGCGGCTTCTGTCGGCGTGGATTTCGACATCCTGAAAGCTACCGAACGCGTCAACAAGCAGCGTATCGACCGCTACTTTGAAAAAATCCGCCAGGCCCTTTGGGTGGTCAAAGGCAAGCGCGTAGCCGTCCTTGGATTGGCTTTCAAAGCCAACACGGATGACATCCGCTTCGCTCCAGCGCTAGAAGTTTTGAGACGCCTGCTCGAAGAAGGCGCTGTAGTTCATGCCAGCGACCCACAAGCCATGCCGCGCACCAAGGCCGTGTTTCCCGAAGTGCACTATCACGAGGACGCTTACCAGGCTTTGCAAGACGCGGAAGCAGCTCTGATCTGCACCGAATGGGATATTTTCCGCGAACTCGATTGGAATCGCGCCGGAGAAGTGATGGCGCGCAAACTGGTCATCGACGGCCGCAATCTCTACACCCTCGAAGCCATGCGCGAAAAAGGTTTCGAATACTACTCCTTCGGCCGCCAGTAACTTTCGCGTTGGCTACCGGATGCCAGATTTCAGGAGAGTCGGTCTGGCATTTCCATTTTCCCAATTTCACTTTTCTTTCATTTTAGTTCTTTTTATAGACGGCCTTAAAGTACGCCAGCGTCAGTTTCAATCCTTCATCCAAACCTACCTTGGGCTCCCAGTTCAGAATGCGCTTCGCCTTGGTAATATCCGGGCAGCGCCGTTTCGGATCGTCCTGTGGCAACTCCGCGAAAACGATTGGCGGCGGATTTTCGAAATGCTTGCCGATGTGTTCGGCGAATTCGAGAATGGTGATCTCGCTGGAGTTCCCGATGTTGGTAGGCAAATGCTCCTTCGACATCATCAGCCGGTAAATCCCCTCAATCAGATCGGAAACGTAGCAGAAACTGCGCGTCTGCGTGCCATCCCCATAAATCGTCAGGGGCTTGCCGCTTAGCGCCTGATAGACAAAGTTGGGCAGGGCACGGCCGTCATTCAAACGCATGCGCGGTCCATAGGTATTGAAAATCCTCACGATATGCGTATCCACCTTGTGATACCGGTGATAGGCCATGGTCATCGCTTCGGAAAAGCGCTTGGCTTCGTCATAAACGGCTCGCGGCCCTACGGGATTGACGTGCCCCCAATATTCCTCATGTTGCGGAGAGACTTCCGGATCGCCGTAGCACTCGCTAGTGGATGCAAGAACGAACTTGGCTTCCTTCGTTAACGCAAGTTCGAGAGCGTTTTGCGTGCCCACGGAACCAACCATCATCGTTTCGATGGGATGCTTCAAGTAGTCGGGCGGACTCGCGGGCGAAGCAAAGTGCAGCACGTAACCGACTCTCCCCGCCACCTTGAGCGGCTTGCTCACGTCCGCCTTCTGAAGCTTGAACTTTTTATTCTTGGCCAGATGGCTCAGGTTGCTCTTGGAGCCAGTAATAAAATTGTCCAGCGCCAGCACCTCCCACCCCTCCGCGAGCAGCTTGTCGCAGAGATGCGACCCCAGAAATCCCGCCCCGCCCGTCACCACTGCACGCATTCATCCTCCTCCAAAAACCAACTGCCCAGTGTAGACCGAGCGCTTTCTAACATCCAAACGCCGGGACCGCCTGGGGTGCTGCGCGGCGTTCGTGGTAATCTCTTCTCATTGGACAGTGGTTTCTTGCGCTTTGTAGAGGGGGCGCGCAATGCATTTCGGAATTGTAGGTAAGGGGAGAATATCCCTATGAATATTACCTTGCCGCGGATCAGCGCCGTGGTTGCGTGCCTCTTTGCGGGAATCATTGCCGTTTCTTCGCGGACCGAACCACGCGCCGACAGCTCCTGGGATCAAAAAGCTGCCGCCGCTTATCTCGATCAAAGGGCAAGCTGGTGGATGGATTGGCCAAAGTCGGCCCGCGATCATGAAACCTTCTGCGTGTCGTGCCACACCGCGGTGCCATACGCACTCTCACGGCCTGCGCTTCGTAAAGCCCTCGCTGAAGCGGCTCCTTCCGCAAATGAAAGCAGACTGCTAGGGAATGTCACCAAGCGTGTCCGCCTTTGGAAAGAAGTCGCCCCGTTCTACAGCGACGCGGATCGCGGCGTCTATAAGACGTCCGAGTCTCGCGGCACCGAGTCCGTTCTCAATGCACTGATTCTTTCGAGCCATGACGCGCAGATCGGCAAACTCAGCGACGACACAAGCGCGGCGCTCGAGAACATGTGGGCCGAGCAGCAAACCTCCACCGAAAAAAAGGGCGCGTGGCTATGGCTGCGGTTTCGGAATGAACCGTGGGAAGCGGACGATTCGGATTTTTATGGAGCCACTCTTGCCGCGGTCGCGGTGGGCACGGCCCCCGGAAACTATCGCGCGCGACCAGAAATTCAAACAAAACTCAAACTGTTGCGCGAATACTTAAACCACGAATGCGCCGCGCAGACCTCCATCAATCGGGTTGTCCTATTGTGGGCTTCCGCGAAACTGCCCGGACTCCTCGAACCAAAACTGCAGAAGTCCATCGTCAAAGAAATACTGGCTAAGCAGCAGCCCGACGGAGGCTGGAGCCTGTCCACACTCTCTGGCGACTGGAAACGAAACGACGGCACTCCGCAGGAAGTGAAGAGCGACGGTTACGCCACGGGCTTGATCACCTTCGCTCTCGAACAGGCAGGGATCCCTCGGGACGATCCCCAACAACAAAAGGCCTTCGCCTGGCTGATAGCCAATCAAAGCAAGACCGAAGGCTCCTGGCTGGCCTACTCCTTAAACAAAAACAAAGAACATCACATGAGCGCGGGCACTGCGCTTTTCATGAATGACGCCGCCACCGCCTACGCCGTGCTCGCCCTGACCCAGGCCAACCAGCATTGAGTAGAGCACGCGCTGGTCACCTACGTTTGGCAGTTCTTAAATGTTCGCATGCGCCGGTTCCCCAATGCCCATCCCCAACAATCGCGCTGCGGTTTCCCGGCCGCGTTCCCGCGCTCGGTCGATTCTTTTCGCCGTCGCTGGCGGTAGCCTGGTTCTCGCCGCGGTGGTTTTTTTCGGCATTGGCCGCTGGCTGGTCACGGAAGATCCGCTAGTGAAAGCCAAAGCCATCGTGGTGCTGAGTGGCGAGATGCCCTTGCGCGCCATGGAAGCGGCGAAACTCTATCGCCATGGATACGCCCCGGAAATTTGGCTGACTCATTCCACCGAGCCGGGCGAAACTCTGGGAGAGATGGGCATTTCCTTCGCCGGCCAGGATTTCTACGACAAGCTAATTCTGATACATGAAGGCGTGCCCCCGGAAGCGATTCGTATCCTCGATCCGCCGATCGTGAACACCGCTGACGAAATCAAAGTCGTCGCCGATGCTCTCGCACGCGGCCAAGGCGAAGGCGTGATTATAGTCACCACAAAAGCCCATACGCGCCGTGTTCGCCTGCTCTGGCGCCGGCTCGCTCCCGGCCGGGGCCAAGCCATCGTGCGTGCCGCGTCCGGCGATTCTTTCGATCCCGGGCATTGGTGGCGCACCACCAGAGACGCTCTTGACGTGGTTCGCGAAGTCCTGGGCCTGTTGAACGCCTGGGCCGGCCTTCCCCTTCGCCCCACGAGCTGAGTCTCGAGCGCCGGAGCTCGCTCGGCCCTCCAGCGTACCCGGAGAGTTCCCTCCTTTCCCGCATCCCTAGTCGGTCAACTTGAAAAACGGCGCCGTTTTTCCCGCCGTCTGGAAAGTGCAAAGTAGTTTCTTGGTGGGAAGCTGCGGACTGCCGGTCAGAAAAAGAAAAAACGCTTGCGCCGGGGCGGCGGCAATTCATCTCTTAGTTCCGGGACGTGCGGCAACTCGCCCCCCTCGAACGCCGCGAGCGGATTGTCCTGGAACAGCGCGCGCGCTTTTTCCTGGCCAAACTGATCGACGACCACGTGGTAAGCGGGTTCGAGACGTAGCGGCCGCCTTCGCGTATTGTGCGCGTCGCTGGCCACGAAATGGATCAGGCCCTCCCCGATCCACTGCAGCGCGTTTTGCTGCGCACTAACGCCAAAACCTCCCGTCAGTGCGCCCCCCGTCACCTGCGCGAAGCAGCCCTGGCGTATCCATTTCTTCAAGCGCTCAGGGCGCGCGCGCAAAATCCCGTTGCGCTCCGGATGCGTAATCACCAACTGCACGCCAGCAAGGTGAATTTCATGCAAGGTTTGATCCATCGAAGGCGGGATCGAAAATTCGTTGAATTCCAGGAGAAGGAAATCTCGCTGGTTGATGCAATACGGCCGGGGATCCTTGCGCAACGCCGCAAGATTTTCCGGATTTAAATGAAAATCGCAACCGGTGGCGATTTTTAGCCGGTCGCCGACTCTGGCTTGCAGTTCGTCGCGAAGTTTCCGCACGTGCGCAAAGTCGAAAAGGTATTCGTTGTTGGAGTGCGGTGTCGCAACGACGTGCGTAATTCCATCGGCAATCGCCGATTCGGCCATGGCGATGGATTCTTCCATGTTGGCGGAGCCATCATCAAGGCCCGGCAGAATGTGACAGTGCAGATCGACCATTCGTGTGAATCGTCCCTAGTGCCACCAGGCACCGAAAGCTTGTAACGCGCCGAGCGTGAAGAGGATTCCCGCAAAAATCTGCCGCATCAGCCGCGGCTTTATCCATTTGGCTACTTTTCCACCCGCGATGCCGCCCAAAAATACGCCGGGGATCAGCAGCAATCCCGTTTTCCAGGAGACGAATCCTTCTTTCGAGTAAGCCAACAGGGCCAGAACTCCGGTTGGCGGTATGAGCGCGATCAACGAAGTTCCCTGCGCGCAGTGCTGTTCGAATGCAAAGAGCAGCGCGAGGAGCGGGACCAGAAGCACGCCACCGCCAACGCCAAACATTCCCGCGGCAACTCCGCAAATGCAGGCGATAGCGAGAATTCCCGTGCCGCGGCCCATCGCCTTAGACACCAGCCTTCTCTTGTGCGTGGCAGGCTGCGTTCGAATCGCGCTGCGTCTTTCTCCAGAGCAGCAACGCCGCCAGCATCAGGAAACAACCGAATCCCCCTTTTAGGTGCCGCGAGGGCATGGGCAGCGCGATCAAGCTTCCGGCATAACCGCCGAACAGCATTCCCAGCGCGCACAAAATTCCCGCGCGCAAGTCCACCTGGCCCTGTTTCCAGTATTCGCGCAAGGCGCCGAGCCCAATGGGTGGCAGCAGGATGAAAAGCGAAGTACCTTGCGCCATGTGCTGATCCATGTGCAAAAGGTAGACCATGGCGGGGACGAGAGCGACGCCCCCGCCGATGCCCAGCAGGCCCACCAGCACGCCAACGCCAAGTCCCAGCAAAAGAATGATTACTGTCATGGTGACCGGAATGCTCTCGGCGGTTCGCCCCGATGATTCGAATCTGTCTCTTTCATTTTCCTCCCTCCAGTCTCTCGCGGCAACCCGCGTTGAACAAGCTGTAACACCGGGAATGCGCGGTTTTTTTGTTTGAGGGGAACCTGCTATATTTGCTTGTCTCTGTCACGTCGGCCCTGTGGCCTGCAGGCGGTAGCGTGCCCGCCGGCAGCACGGTATCCCCAAAAACGTGAATCCCTTGACCCCCGCCAAATGGGGGTCAGACATAAAGAGGAGTGCGACGGAACTCATGCCAATCGACCGGAAACCGGAGTTTTTCAAAGGCGCCCAGCTCAAAGTGGGAATCATTGGCTGCGGCTATGTCGGCCTGCCGCTGGCGCTGCGCTTCGCCGAAGCCGGGCACAAGGTCACGGGATTTGATGTTGATCCTCACAAGGTGACGATGCTAAATGCCGGCAAATCGTACATCGAGCACATTCCGCAGAACAAGATTCAGCAGTTCGTCAACAGCAGGCACTTCAGCGCGACCAGCGATTTCGCGAAGCTGAAAGAGGTCGACGCTGTGCTGATCTGCGTTCCGACCCCGTTGGATGAGCGGCGGGAGCCGGATCTGAGCTACGTCGAGCAGACCGCCATGTCCATCTACCCGCATCTGCAAAAGGGACAGCTGGTGGTTCTTGAATCGACGACCTATCCGGGGACAACCGAGGAATTGGTTCTGCCGATTCTGGAGAAAAGCGGGTTGCGTTGCGCGATCGCGTCCGGTCCGGAAAATGAAAATATGGCCTGCGATTTCTACCTGGCATTTTCGCCGGAGCGCGAAGATCCGGGAAACAAGCAGTTTGGGCTGGCGCAGATTCCCAAGGTCGTTGGCGGCTTGAATCCGCCCAGCGGACGTGCGGCACTGGCCTTGTACACGCAGGTCGTCGCGCGTGTCGTGCCAGTCAGTTCGACGCGCGCCGCGGAAATGGCCAAGTTGCTCGAAAATATTTTCCGTTGCGTGAACATCGCGCTAGTCAACGAACTCAAGCAGCTCAGCCTGCGCATGAACATCGACATCTGGGAAGTGATCGACGCGGCGGCGACAAAGCCCTTCGGGTATATGCCGTTTTATCCGGGCCCGGGCCTGGGCGGGCACTGCATCCCGGTGGACCCGTACTATCTTTCGTGGAAGGCGCGCGAATATGATTTCTCGACACGCTTCATCGAGCTTGCGGGCGAAATAAACACCTCGATGCCTTATCACGTTGTTGACGCGGTGGCGAATTCGCTGAACGATCACAAGAAGAGCTTGAAAGGCTCGAAGATTCTAGTGCTCGGCGTGGCCTACAAGAAGGACGTGGACGATCTGCGCGAATCGCCGACGCTGAAAATCATGCAGCTCTTGCAGCAGCGTGGTGCGTTGCTCGATTACAACGATCCGTATTTCCCGCAACTGCACAAGATGCGGCACTTCAACTACGAAGGCATGAAGTCGGTGCCGCTGAATCCGCAGACGCTAGGAAGCTACGATGCCGTGGTTATCGCGACCGATCATTCGAGCTACGATTATGCGGCGATTGCCGATGCCGCGAAGCTGGTTATCGACACGCGCAACGCTACACGGCGCGTCGTGCGCCACCGCGACAAAATCGTTCTCTGCTAGGCAACCATGACCTCGTCTGAGGAAGAAATTCGCCGCCAGCTCGAGGAAAGCGCTCGCATCAAACAAAGTTTTTCCAATGAACTGATCGAGCGGATCGCGCAATTCGCGGAGAGATCCGCTCGAGCTTTGCGTGACGGCGGCAAAATTGTTTTTTTTGGAAATGGCGGAAGTGCCGCGGATGCTCTGCATCTTGCCGCCGAACTGGTGGTTCGGCTTCGAACCGAACGCCCGGGCCTGGCCGCTCTCGCGCTCACTACAAATCCTTCGGTACTGACCGCCGCAGGCAACGACTACGGATTCGAACGAATCTTTTCCCGGCAGATTGAATCCCTGGTCGCAAAAAACGACATCCTTGTAGCGCTCTCGACGAGCGGCAATAGTCCCAATGTCCTACGAGGTGTGGAAGCCGGGCGAGCTCGCGGGGCCTATCTGGTGGCTTTTGCCGGCGGCACGGGTGGGCAGCTCGCCGGCAAGGTTGATCTTCTCTTGAATGTTCCTTCTGGTGACGGGCAGCGTATCCAGGAATGCCACATCACCATCGGCCACATCGCTTGCAGCTTGATGGAGCGTCTGGCTTGCGGGTAGGCCGGACCACAAACCGAGAGAGTCGTGGTGGAAAGTTGAGAGTTGAAAGTGCAATCCGAGAAGAACCTGGTAGTGGATCATCCGTTTCGAGAGTGTGCGTGACTTCGCGGTTCGCTATCCGTTTATCCTGGATGGTAAGGAGGTTTGCCGGGCCTCTTAGTTTGCTTTTTGGAGTTCGACGCGGGCGCTGGCGAAGGGCATGACGGCCTCGAGGCGAACCGGTGTGCGCGCCGGGTTATTGGCCAGGTACAGCGAGAATGAGGCGTCTTTTTTCTCGACGCCGTCTTCGAAGATCCGAATTGTGATTTTTGAGGCGGTGTAATCGCCCGCGGGCACGGTCACAGCCTCGGAACCGGGTGTGCGTTTGGCGCGAAGGTCGTACAACTTGTGGCCGTCGTAGACCGGGCTGCGCACTTCGGGAGTTTTTGTCCAATCCACATTTCGCAGGTACTGCATCATGCCGAGCGGATCGCGGGTCCCCGGCAGCACGCGCGTCTCGGTGGCGTCTGGCGACGCGGGCTCCTTTCCCGTGGCGGTCATGCGCTGGATGGACTCGACTTTCTGGCCGCGCTCGCTCAAGTGCATCTCGTACTGGATACTCGCCAGCGTGGCGGAATCGCTGTAGGAATCAAACTGATCGTCCAACTCGAAAACCATGCGCAATGGATTCTCCGTGTGCGCGAAAGCTTTCAAATGCCAGGTGCTCTTTCCCAAGAAATTGCCGCGCCCGGCAACCTGCAGCTTTAGAGTCGCCACGTTGTTGAGATTGGAAACGTTAGCGGAATATTCGAGAACTTCGCCGGGCCGCAAAGGCAGGCCGGTGTCGGCAGGAGGCAGGACCTTTTTCGAATCGGCCGGCGAGGCTGGCACAGTGGAGTTCAGTGCCGGCGTGCTTGCGGACTTTTCCACAGGCGGCGTTTCGCGGAAACCGGGCGGCTCCGCCGATAGCACTTCAGGAGGGGGCTGCTGCCCGCGCGCGTGCAGCCAGTAAAACGCTCCTGCGGCGCAACCCAGTGCGGCCAATGCTAGAAGAACAATAGTCCATTTGCGACTCATGCTGTTTGTGTGACGCTCCCTGGAATCAAGCGCTTGCCCGCCGGGCTTCCGTCGTACAATGTCTTTCTGTTCGCGGAAATCATCCGGCTTCCTTCGTCGCCTCGCCGCGAACTATGAGCGTACCAAAACGCGGGCCGGTCGTCTTTCCCGGCTTGCGTCCTAGGTAGCATTGGCAACCCGCAGTTGGCAGGCACAAACGTTGGCGGCGTGGCGGCCGCAAGAGCTAGGAGGACTGAATGCGCTACCTCGTGACGGGCGGCGCCGGCTTTATCGGCTCGAACACGGTGGACGAATTGGTCCGCCGTGGCCACAGCGTGGTCGTGCTCGACGACCTTTCTTCAGGCAAGGAAGAGAATCTGGCGGATGTCCGGAACAAGATTACCTATATCAAGGGCAGCATCACGGACATTGAGGTAGTGCGGAAAGCCATGCACGAAGCGGAGTACGTGCTGCACCTGGCCGCGCGCACTTCGGTGCCGCGTTCGGTGAAGGACCCCATCGACACGAACAAGATCAACATCGACGGAACGCTGAACGTATTGGTTGCCGCGAAAGAGCTGAAGGTGAAGCGCTTGGTGTTTGCGGCTTCGTCTTCGGCTTATGGAGAGACGCCCACACTTCCTAAAGTCGAAACCATGCAGCCGCAGCCGCTTTCGCCTTATGGCGTCACCAAGTACGTGGGCGAGCTTTACGGGCAGGCGTTTGGGCGTTGCTACGGCCTGGAAAATGTGGCGTTGCGATATTTCAATATATTTGGACCGCGGCAGGATCCCGGCTCCCCCTATTCCGGCGTGCTGGCCAAGTTCTGTACGGCGTTTCTGGAAGAGACGCAACCTCTTGTTTTCGGAGATGGCGAACAGACGCGCGACTTTACCTACGTGGAGAACGCCGTGCAGGCCAATTTGCTTGCTTGCGAAGCGCCCAATGTTTCCGGAAGAGTCTTCAATGTCGGTGTGGGAGCGCGCGTCTCCCTCAATGACGTGCTTCGCGAGCTAGGGAAAATCACCGGCAAGACGCTGGTGGCTAAGTACGAGCCGCCGCGCGATGGAGACATCCGCGATTCGCAGGCGGACATTTCGCAAGCGAGGGAATTCCTTGGTTATGACCCGCAAGTGACTTTCGAAAACGGCCTGGCCCGCACGTTTGAGTGGTATCGCGCGACGCAAACGAAAGCGGCGGCGAAAACGGAGAAGTAATAGGAGTACAGCGCAAAAGCGGGGCGAACTGAAGTCGTCCTACTACGCCGTAAATCTATGGTTGAACGGTATTTCCGTAACTGAGCGGCTCACCAGCTTTCGGGACGTCATAGTTATTCCAGAACCAGAGTGGCTCCAGCTTCTTTTGCTCCGGCCAGACTTCATTCAGCGTGTCGCCTTCAAACAGCTGGCCATTTTTCATCACCCAATGAATCGTATTGGTATTGTGGATGTCGTCGAGCGGGCTCTTGTCCAGGATCACGAGGTCTGCGAGCTTGCCGGGCTCAATCGAGCCCAGGTCCCGAGGTCTGCCGACAATCTTCGAGCCGTTTAGTGTGGCGCAACGAATAACTTCCAGCGGAGTCATGCCGCCGCTTGCCAGCATCCAGAGTTCCCAGTGATAGCCGATACCCTGCATTTCGCCGTGGCTGCCGACGCCTACCAAGCCACCGGCGCGCACCAGTTTGGCCATCTGCGCGGCGAGCTTCGGAAACTCATACTCGTCCTTGCGGAACCAGCCCTGACGGCGCTTAGTTCTCTGATCGATGACCCGGTGAGGCATGAAATGATTTAGCTTGGCGTTGTCGTGCACTTCGCTGTTCTGAAACCAATATTCCTCGCCGAACGGGCCTCCGTAGTTCACGATGAGCGTGGGCGTTTCCGCGATCCCGGATTTCGCAAACATCTGGATCACATCGTTGTAGAGAGGCGCAATCGGCAGGGTATGTTCGTTGCCGTGGAAGCCGTCGATGACGTGAGTGAGGTTGAGCTTCAGGTCCAGCGCGCCTTCGGTGGTAGGCATCATCTCCAGCTCTTTTGAGGCTTCGACCATGTACTGGCGCTGCTTGCGGTTGCCAACTATGTAGCTCTTGATGTTGTGGGTGCCGTAATATTTTCTGTACTTGGTCAGGACGCCCTTCACTTCTTCCATCGATTGAAAATTATTGTCGGAGAAAACGCCTGGACCGGTAGAGAACGCGCGCTGGCCCAGGATATCGCCGGTGTCGACGAGGTCCTGGTAGGCGAACATGTCGTTTGTTCCGGTCTGCACGTCCAGACCGGCGGTCACGCCGTAAGCCAGGTTGGCCAGGAACGACCAGTTTTGCGTGTCCAGGATCCCTCGCCGGATTTCGGTCCAGTGGGCGTGGGTGTCGACGAAACCGGGTACAATCGTTTTGCCGCTTACATCGAATACTTTCGCGCCGGAAGGGACGCTGCCCTTCGCGCCGACGCTCTTGATACGGTTGTTCTCGACGACGATATCGGCGTTCCTTAGAACTTCATTGTCTTTCATCGTGACTACCGTGGCGCCGCGCAAAACGATCGTGCCTTTTGGCGTTTTACGCGGGAATTCCAGATCGACGGTGATTTCCTGGACGTCCTTTTCCTGCTCTTTCAGTTTCTTTTCTTCTTTTTTCTCTTCCTTTTTTTCGTCTTTTTTGGCGTCAGCGGATTTCGCGGCCGCGTCTTTCTTATCCGCGTCTTTCGCGTCGCCGGATTTCTTATCGTCGTCGTTCTTTTCGCCTTCTTTCTTTTCGTCCTTCGGTGGTTCGAATGAGATTGCGCTGAGCGGTTCGCGGAAGAAGCTTGCACCCACGGCCCACGTGACGGTTTTGCCGCCATCGGCCCAAGCAAAATAATCCGCGCCGATGTCGGTCAGACGCTTTGCAGGAACGGCGGGTGTGGATACATTGATGGTTGGAGGTTCGCCACCGACGACCGGCATGGCAATTACGTACAGCTGGTTCATGACGTGCGCAAGCACCCATTGTCCGTCGGGGCTCGGCACGATGTCGTCGGCGGGAACCGGTTCCTCAAAGAAGTACAGTCCCTGGCCTTTCACGACCAGATGCGTACGGCGGTCCGTGCCGTCATACCGCAGCGAGACAAGCCCTTGCGGGGTGTAAACGTAGATGCGGTCCTTCTCGCTAGTGAAATGCGGCCCGCCAGCCCCCCGCGCGGGGAGAATCAGGTTGGCATCGCCGCCGTCGGCGGAAATCCAGATGAGGTCGGCGTTCTCGGTCTGACCGCCGTCGAAGGTGCTGTTTTCGCGATCATAAGCGTTGCCGCGTAGCAGCACAATTTTCGTTCCGTCGGGCGACCAGGCGGGATTGCTGTAGACGGCAAGCGACTTTGAGAGCGGCACAGGTTTTCCGCCCGACGACGGGATTTTCCACACCTGCCCGCCGTCGCTTGACCATGTAACGTAGGCGATGAACTTTCCATCCGGCGACCAGCTGGGCTGAAATTCGCGCGCGTTTCCGCTGGTGAGCCGCTGGGGTTTGCCGGCAGGCAAATCCAGGGTGTAGAGGTGGGTCATGGCGGAGAAAACCAGCTTCTTGGCATCGGGCGATTCGACCGGGTCCATAATCAACCGCGCTTTCACTGCACCTTGCTCGACGGGCTGCGGGAAATCCAGCTTCGGCCCCAGTTCCTGGGAGACCTCGGCGGTGAACGAAATTATCTTTTCCGTTCCGCTGTCCAGAGCGAGCCGCTTGATCTTGCCGTCCTGGTTGTAAACGATTTCCTTGCCGCCGGGTAGAAACGCGTAGCCGGGAAAAACGTCACGGGTAAAGAGCGATTCCTGATCGTCACGCGTGACGGGATATTTTACCCAACGGTCTTCGCCGCTTTCGAGATTGCGGAGACGCAAGCCGGATTCGGTTTCATAGCGGGTGACGTAGAGAACTTGTTTGCCGTCCGGGGAAAGCACGGGGCGAAAGGCGCTCTTGATTTGGTGGATGAGCTCGTCTTCGTCGCCGGTCTTACGGTCGCGGCGGGCGATGTGCCACGTGGGAAGTTGCTGGTTGTAAGAGAGCGAGCCGACCTTCGCTGCATAGTAAAGATACCTTCCGTCGGGAGAAGCCACTACGCCCATGGCGTTCGGGCGCTTGTTCCTTTCGAGTGTCGGCGTGGGCTTTGATTTGGTGATCTGCACTCCCGAACCACCGTCCACGTGGTACATCCAGATTTCGCTTGAGCCGATTCCGAATGCTGCTTTCGAAACGAAAATGTATTTGCCGTCGGGAGCCCAACTCGGCGATGTGAAACTATGGTTGGGGTCCTTGGACACTTGCTTTGCGCCAGTTCCATCTGGATGCATGATCCAGATATTTTCGCTGCCTTCACGGTCGGAAATGAAGGCGATCCATTGACCGTCAGGAGAAAACTTTGGCTGGCTGTCGAAGGCCATCCCCCCGTCGACCAACTTGGCCCGGCCACCTTCGATGGGGAGCGTGTAAATATCGCCGATCAGGTCGAAGACAATGGTCTTGCCGTCGGGCGAGACGTCCAGAGAAAGCCAGGTCCCTTCATCGGTCGTGAATTCAACTTTGCGGTCGGACTTCAGTGGCAGGCCCTTCTTCTCGTCTTTTTTTTCTTCCTTCTTGTCGTCCTTCTTTTCTTCTTTCTTGTCCTTCTCCTGCGCTGCGGCTTCCTGGCATTTTGCGCTGGCGTCCAGTGCCGCTGCACCTCCAAAAATACTCCCGAGAACAATTGCCAACTCGACAAACCACGCGGTCATACCGCGCAGACTGGTCTGCTTTACGGTCATGCTGGTTTCCTCCTTACCGGCTGTCGAGAAACTTGAACAAGGAATTCAGGGCTTTTTAATTCCGTTGACCATCGGCTTGGCGATCGACGCACCCTTTTCTCGCCCTTAGACGCCAGCCGCGTCGAAGCGTCTCTTTTGGGGGGTGCTACGGTTCCGACTCCTCATCACCGCCACGCCCGCCGCGCGGCGGCGGCGCGGGAACGATGTGGGGAATGCCCGCGTCGTTCATCTTTTTATTCAGCGCCGGGAGTTCTTCGTCGGCGATTTTCTTGACCTGCGCGGAAGCCTCATTGACCAGCGGCGTCAGCTCCGCAAGCTTGTCTTTCTGATGGGCGCTAGGAGCGGCCGTGAAGCCGTCCAAATCATCGAGAAGATCCTGCACTTGATTCGGCAGCGGTTCCGGTTTCCATTCGAACGGAGGACCGGCATTCCCCAAACCTTGTCGTTCGCGGACGAACTTTTCCGCGACGGCATCGACTTTTTTCTGCAATTCATCGGCTGCTTTGACGATTTCGTCGGGAATTTTCGTCGCGTTGGGCTTTCTCCCCTCCTTCTTCCACTGCTCTCGGGCGGTCTTCAGAGCCGTCTGTATGCCCTCGATTGTTTTGCGATCCTTATCCGTGGTCTTGGCCATGGGATAAAGCTGGTCGATGATTTCGCGGCGCGCGGAGCGGTCGGCGGCGGAAATCACGATGCGCGTATCCTCTTCGACCGTGACCTTTTGCGAGGCTTCCCTTTCAACGGCCTTGACCCTAATGGTGTACTCCCCGGGCTCGACAAACGGCCCGCGCGGACCAAAGCCGAACCCCGCGGCGATCGCTTCCAGTTGTTCGGGTGTCGGTTCCGCGGGGGGATCCGCGCGCAGATCCCAGTTTGCGCGGTTGACGCCCGCGGCGCCCGGGCCGTCCATTTCGCGAATTACTTTGCCGTCTTTGTCGAGAACAGTGATTTTTACTTTGCCTTCCTTCTTTTCCGCCGCGTCGCCCTGGGCATCAGTCTTGGGCTTCTCTTCGGCCGTGCCTTTCTTGTCTTTTTCTTCTTTGTCTTTCTTGGGAACTTCGGCCGGCACGGCTTCCTTCAGGTAATAGCTCAAGATGGCTCCGTAAGGTGGATTCTTCCCGGTAAACGATTTTTGTCCCCCGCTCCAACGGCGGTTGCGCAGGTGCCAGGTGATGGCCGTTCGCGGCGGGAAAAATGTCAAGGGGGATCCGGCCACGTTCGCATCCATCTTTTCGATGGGGGTCAGATCGTCGAAGACCCAGATCGAGCGGCCGTGAGTTGCCAGCACCAGGTCGTTTTCGCGGGCCTGGATTTCGATATCGTCCACCGGCACGGTCGGGAAATTATTTTTCAGCGCGGTCCAATTTCCGCCGCGATCCCAGGAAACCCACAGCCCGAACTCCGTTCCCGCGAACAACAGATTCGTGTTCCGCGGATGCTCGCGCACCACGTGCACGGTTCCGGCCGAATCGGGAATCCCGTTGCGGATGGCTTTCCAGCTCTCACCGTAATCGTTGGTCGCAAAAACATAGACGCCGTTATCGCCGCCGCGATGCCCGTCGAAGGTGAGGAAAGCCGCGCCTTCGCCGGTTTTCGAAGCCGCCACACGGCTCACGTAGGTTCCCTTCGGCACTCCGGGCACTTTCGAGGCCACATTCTTCCAGGTCTTTCCACCGTCGCGTGTCACCTGCACGTTGCCGTCATCGGTGCCCACCCATAGCACCGTGGGCGTAAGCGGCGACTCTCCGAGCGTGGTGATCGTTGGATATTCCTGCACGCCGTCGTGGCGCGACAGGGTGTTTTTGTCCGGAGTCTTCCCGAAAATCTGCAGCTTATTGCGGTCCGCGCCGGTGGTCAAATCCCCGCCCAGACGGGTCCAATTGTCCCCGCGGTCTGTCGACTTGAAGAGATAATTCCCGCCGTAATAAATCGCAGTGTGTTCGTGCGCGGAAACTGCCACCGGCGAGTTCCACTGGAAGCGATAGTGTGGCTCTCCCACTTTGGCTTCCGGCTTGATCGATCTCATCTGCCCGGTGCGCATATCGCGGCGATCGATGTAGCCGTCTTGCGATTCGGTGTAGACAATCCACGGCTCGACATTGTCGATCGCGGCGTAGAAACCGTCGCCCCCGTGTATCACTTGCCAGTCTTCATTCACAATTCCTTCGCGCGTCAGCGTCTGGACGGGTCCGCACCAACTGCCGTTGTCCTGCAAGCCGCCGCAGATGTGATACGGTTTTTCGTTATCGAGGGCCACTTCGTAGAATTGTCCGATAGCAATAGTGTTGACGAAGTCCCACGACTTTCCGGCGTCATAGCTCCAGTGAATTCCACCATCGGACCCCGTAAGCATGTGATTGGAATCCGCGGGATTGATCCACATGGCGTGATAGTCGCCGTGAATCCCCCGCACGCGCTGCGTCGAAAACGTTTTTCCCCCGTCCTCGGAATAGAACATCTGCGCGCCAAGCTCCCAGACACGGAGGTCGTTGTTGGGGTCAATGCGAATCTGGCTGTAGTACGACGGCCGCGGATTGGTATCGCCCATCTTTTTCCAAGTTTCGCCTTTGTCTTCGCTGCGGTAAGTCCCGCCCTTCTCGTGCTGCACGATGGCGTAGACGATGTTTGGATCTCGGCGGTAAATATCGAGTCCGATGCGCCCGGTCTCACCGCCGTTCTCATAGGGCAACCCTTTGGTCAATTTCTTCCAGGTTGCGCCACCGTCGGTGGTCTTGTAGATCGCGCTGTCCAGTCCTCCGCCATTAAATCCAAAGGGCGTTCGGCGCCGTTGGTATGCCGCGGCATATAAAGTATCCGGACTCTGCGGGTCCATAGCGATATCGCTCACGCCGGTGTCGTCGTTGATCTTGAGCACTTGCGACCACGTTTTCCCGCCGTCCGCCGTCTTATAAACACCGCGCTCCGGATTCGCGCCCCACAAATGCCCGAGCGCCGCCACGTAGACCATATCCGGATTCTTCGGATGAATGACAATTCGACCGATATGTCGCGTGGCCTCCAGTCCCATCTTCTTCCAGGTCTTTCCTCCGTCCAGGGACTTGTACGCTCCATCGCCCCAGGAAGAGCTTTGCCGGTTGTTGGGCTCGCCGGTCCCGACCCACACGACCGAAGGGTCCGACGGCGCAATGGCAATGTCGCCGATGGTCGAAACACTCTCCTTATCGAAAATCGGCTCCCAGGTCGTGCCGTTGTTGGTCGTTTTCCACACGCCCCCGGAAGCGGTGCCAACGTAGACGATGTTCGGATTGCTCTCCACTACCGCGAAATCATCAATGCGCCCGCCCATCGTTGCCGGGCCGATTTCGCGGAATTCCAGACTCTTGAATCTATCGGTGGGGTTCGGCTGATCGCCTGGAGCCGCCTTCGAGTTCATCACCGCCGCACCAAGAAGCGCCAGGCAAGCCAGAATCGTACGCTGAGCATTCCACATATGCTTCATCTCCATCCCCCTGTATTGAAGGCCCGGCATGTTACTCCGGCTAGGCCGAATCGCACAGCGATTGTTTTCATTAAAGGGCGAACCAACCCATTGAACTACAGAGACGCGCGGCGCGGCGGCTTCGTTTCAAGCCCACGCCAACGCTTCTCGATTGCCGCTGGGCCTCGCCAAGCAACTCGTCGCTTGTCCCTGCCTTCAAATCCCAACGACCGCATGCTAGGCTATCCAACTGTTTTCATTGACCGCATGTTCCGAGTAAATCGCTATTCCCATGCACGGGCTCATTCCGCGCTAGGCCTTTTTCTACTCCCGGCCGCGCTGCTTCTCGCGCTAGCGGGCGCGACGCCATATAGCGCCCCCGCCCAGCAAACTCGCTTTCCGGGCGCGAAGGGCGGAGTCGCAAATTTAGAAGCCAAGACGCAAAGCCGCAATGGCGACATAACCACCGCCGACGGCGACGTGGATATCCACTACGCAGATAGCCATCTGCGGGCCGATCACATCGAATACAACAGCAAAACCTATGAAGCCACCGCGAGCGGCCACGTGCTGCTCGATTACGGCAGCGAGCACCTCGAAGCCGACGAAGCGCACTACAACGTCAGCACTGGTCACGGCCTTTTCCACAACGTGCGCGGCACCGTCAAAATCGAGCGGCGGCCCAATCCCGCGCTACTGGTTTCAGACAATCCCCTCTATTTCGAGGCCCGCGACGTTGAACGCTTCCCCGCCGATGTCTACCTCATCCACCGCGCCTGGGTCACCATCTGCGACCCGCAGCATCCCAAATGGCAGTTCTACGCGCCGAACGCCAGGATCCATGTCGATAAAACCGTCGCCCTCGTCAACGCCAACTTCCGTCTTTTCCGCGTGCCCCTCATCTGGCTTCCTTTCGCGTCCGCGCCAGCAGGCCGCAAAGTCCGCGCGTCCGGGATCCTCATTCCTGATATCGGGCAAAGCTCGCGCAAGGGCTTCATTATCGGTGATGCCTTCTATCTGGCCCCTAATCCGTGGATGGACGCTACCCTCGGCGTTCAATACATGAGCCGCCGCGGCTACCTCGAACGGGGATCATTCCGCGCCAAGCCCTTCGAGAACACTTCGATCGAGTACACCTATTTCGGAGTAGACGACCGCGGTCTCCTTAACCCTGGCGGAACACGCAGCCCTCAAGGCGGCGAACAGCAGCGTCTGGAAATCCAGTCCCAGCTCCCCGGAGGCTGGCGGTTCGTCACCGACTACAACCATCTCTCTTCGCTCACTTTCCGCCTGGCCTTTGCCGACTCCTACGGCGAAGCCATCAACTCCGAAGTGCGCACCGCCATTTTCCTCACCAACCATATCGGCGGATTCAGCCTGAATTTCGCCGGCCTCGACGACAAGAGCTTTCTCACACTGCCCACGACCACCATCTCGTCCACCGGGGTTGTCACCACCGTCCCAGCTACCAGCGTGACGCTTCGCAATCTCCCAGAAGCGCGATTCGGATCCGTCGAGCAAGCTCCCTGGCCGAGCGCCCCCGTCTATTTCGGCTTCGACGCCTTTGCCGGCGTGGTTTACCGTAGCGATCAGATGAATCAGACTTCCAATTTCGTGGATCGCTACGAATTCGCGCCGCGCATTACCATCCCGCTCCACCTGGGCTACTGGCTCGGCGTGACTACTTCCGCCGCTTTCCGCACGACCAGCTACGGCGATTCGCTCGATTCGACTGGCCAGGTCAGCGCCGCGTCCATAAAACGCAATACTGGCGAATTCGCTGTGGAGCTTCGTCCACCTACGCTCGAACGTTTCTTCGACCGCACCTCATTGAAAAAGGACAAAACGCCGCACCGCTATAAGCACACCATCGAACCTGCGCTCACCTACCGTTACGTTACCGGCGTGAATCGTTTCGCGGACTTCGTGCATTTCGATTCCGACGCCATCCTTACTAACACCAGCGAAGTCGAATATGGCCTAACGCAGCGGCTCTTCCGGAAAGACGGCGACGGCCAGCCTGAAGAGCTCATTTCCTGGCGCATCGTCCAGAAGCACTACTTTGACCCCACCTTTGGCGGCGCCATCGTTGATGGGCAGCGCAACGTTTTCCAGGCGCTTGACTCCATCACGCCGTTCGCTTTCGCATTCGGTCCGCGCAACTGGTCTCCCATTGTGAGCGATCTAAAAATCACTCCCGGCGGCCCCTACGATTTGGAGCAGATTCTTCAGTACGATACCCAAATCCAAAGACTTGTCACCATCGGCACGCTCCTCAAAGTAAAGCCGTACCGAGAATTCTTCGCCACCGTGGCGTACTTCCGGCTCAATGACAATCCCGCGCCGAGTGATCTGCCCGTTCCTCTGCCTTCCGGATTCGTCCCCTTCCAGCAGCCGCCAGCGAGCCAGATACGGGCGCTAGTCGGATACGGAAGCGAAACGCGCAAAGGTCTTAACCTTATCACCGGTATCGGCTACGATTTCGAGAACAAAACGCTGCAAAACCAGCTCGTTCAGCTTAGTTACAACGGCAACTGCTGCGGCTTGGCGGTCGAATACCGCCGCATCAACCTCGGACAGGTGCGCGCGGAAAATCAGTTTCGCATCGCGTTCATCATCGCGAACGTGGGAGCCTTTGGGAATTTGCGCCATCAGGAGAAGATATTCTGAGCTTGAGTGATACCGATGTCGCGTTCGCTTCCGTCGAAGAGATTGGAAAACTCTTTCGAAAGCGCGAACTTTCTCCGGTCGAACTCACCAAGCTCATGCTCGCCCGCATCGAACGACTCAATCCCCAACTGAACGCTTACATCACCGTCACCGCTGAAGTTGCACTCTCCCAAGCAAAAAAAGCCGAGACTGAGCTCTTCCGACCGCGCGGTCGCCCGGGGAATCGTGATCGCGGCTACCTTCACGGCATTCCGATTTCGCTGAAGGACAATATAAATACGGCAGCAATCCGAACCACGGCTGGCTCAAGGATCCTGAAGGACTCTATTCCCAAGCAAGATGCCGTAGTCGTCGCGCAGTTGAAACAAGCGGGCGTGGTCATTCTCGGCAAGACCAACATGCATGAGTTCGCCTACGGTGTGACTTCAAACAATCCGCACTATGGCCCAGTCCGTAATCCCTGGAATTTAGACCGTATCCCCGGAGGCTCCAGCGGCGGTTCCGCGGCGGCGGTAGCCGCCGGCCTCTGCTACGGCAGCATTGGCACAGATACCGGCGGCTCGATTCGTATTCCGGCTTCGCTCTGTGGCGTCGTGGGCCTCAAGCCCTCCTTCGGGCGCGTCTCAGTTAAGGATGTGATTCCCCTATCTCCTCATCTTGATTGCGTTGGGCCTTTGGCTCGTACGGCGGCCGACGCCGCCAGATTGCTTGATCCTATTTTCGTGCGTGGCAAGGGCGAAGCAAGTTTAGAGAGCGCCATTAAACCTTCTCGACTGCGCCGGCGGTTTCGCCTGGGCTTGCCGAAAAGCTTCTTCTCGGATGTCATTTCTTCGGAGGTGGAATCCACATTTGAGCAAGCGCTTCGAGTTCTTCGAAGATCAGGGAGCAATCTGAAGGAGGTGTCGATTCCTTTGTTGTTTGAAACCGAAGAAGCCGGCAACCTAATTGCCTGGGCCGAAGCCACTCACTACCATCAACAAGCGGGGTGGTTTCCGGCTCGCGCCGGAGAATACGGGGAGGACGTGCGTGCGCGGCTCGAGCTGGGCGCAAAAGTCTCCGCAACGGCGTATCTCCAAGCCATGGAACTGCGCTGTTCCTTTATGGAACGCTTCCATGCGGCGATGTCCACGGCAAATGTGGATGCACTCGTGGTGCCCACCGCGCCTATTTCTGCCCCGTTGATTGGAGAGGAAACGACAACGGCCTCGGGGACCAATCACCCGACGCGCTCCTTACTCCTGCGCTTGAATCGTCCCGCGAATCTCGCCGGGCTTCCAGCAATCTCGGTTCCTTGCGGTTTCACGCCCGAGGGCTTGCCTGTCGGTCTGCAACTTATAGGCGCGGTCACCGGCGAGTATCGGCTGCTGCAAATTGCGAAGCTGTTCGAGCTTGCATGTCCACAACCAGCGCGTCCGGCTCTAGCCGCCTAGTGAGCGGGCACGCGCACGATTCGTCCCGCTAAGAATCCGCCGGAATCCTACGGTGCTGCCGTCGCGACTGCGCCGCGCCTCTTCATTACCCAACTGCCGATTACGTACCCCAGCGTCCCCGTCACCATCCCGCCGAAGACGTCTGCCACATAGTGGTTTCGCACATAAACCGTCGAAACGCACATCGACAGGACGCCGGGAAGGAATAGCCAGAACAGCCACCGGCGGTGCCGCCACGCTCCCCAAAGCGCCGCTACCGCTCCCGCCACGTGCTCTGAAGGAAAAGCCGCACCGTGCACCCGTCCGCATTTCTCGATCAAGCCAATGAGCGCCGTGAACGGTCCGCCTATGAGATTGCCGTGCCACATGCCAGCGAATGTGAACCACGGGCTTTCGACCGGGAAGAAGATCGCGATGACATAGCCAAACACGTAACCGACGGCCGAGTAAGTCATCACTCCCCAATAGCTTTCCCAATCGCGCCGGTAGTAGAGAATCCCGCCGAGCATCAGGAGAAAAACAAAGTAGGTGAAATAGGCGAATTGCATGAATTCGTTCAGCGCCGGGTGCCCAAAGCGCTCCAACCACAAAGAAGGATTCACACCGGTCAGCCACTGATCAAATGCGATCAGTTGCCTGTCCTGCCAGCCCGGCGTCACCAGATGCACGAGCTTTCCTAGTTCCTCAAAGCAAAAAAGGAAAAACAGGTGGGGATACCAGTGCCGCCAGAAATGCCAGAACTTTACTCGAAACCTGACGCTTTCTAGTTCCGCGCGCTTGGCGACCCGTGCCTCTCTAAGGCACAAGATCAAGATTATCGCCGCCACCATCGCTTGCACTCCGATTAACTTCACAGGATGCGCAAGGTTTTCCGCAAACACGGTGATCAGCGCGCTTGAAATCGCCAGATAGGCAAGCGCAACCCATTCGAATGCACCGCAAGCCGCCCAAGCCGCCGTTGCTTGGCAGGCGATCAACGCCGCAATTCCGTGCCCCGGCGCTCTGAAGCTGGCGGCACTCTGATCGGCTCTCGCAGTGCCCGCTCCCGCGCGCCAGCGGAGCGCTGCTTCATTTCCTCGATACTTCTGTCTCGGCAAGTCGTTCATGGGAAGGGGTCTCCGGTGCTAGCACTTGTATCCGGCGATGGCCGCCGGCTGCTTTTTCTTCCCTGCGATACCTCGGTTGACTCCGCGTCTTTCGGTTGTCTTCTCTTTTTCTTCCCAAATTAGAATTGGCCACCCCAACCAGAGGGCCAAACTCCGAAGATCATTCGACGGATTCACTGCCGCGGGCCGCCCTACCGCCGCCATCAACCACCGATCACTCAAGCTGTCCCCGTAGGCGTAGCATCGACCCAGATCGAACCGCTTCTGTTCAGCCAATCGCTTTACGGCACGAGCTTTCGGTTCCCCCAACATCGCCTCACCTAAAACGCGTCCGGTCCACTGGCCGCTCCGTTCTTCCATTCGCGTTGCAATCACTCGAATCGTCAACGTGATTCCACGCGCGGCAAGCTCGGCTTCCAGGGTGCGCGCGGCCCGCTGCGCCAGTGGCTCGAGTGTCCCGCTTATCAGCACAATTTCGTGCCTCTGCTTTCCGTGCCATGCCACTCTCTCAATCGCTTGCGCAAAAAAGGTGGGGACAGGCAATCGTGGATGGCGCCGCGGAGGAGCCGATGCCTGTCCCTCGGCCTGGTGGCCGTCTTTGTGCCAAGAGGAGACATCTCGGTCTCCCTCGCCACGCTCGTCGAAAATCTCCAAGCCATGCAGATACATTTTGTTCGCCTCGAAGATCGCACGAATCCCGCGCGGCATCATCCGCAGCGCTTCCTTTAGCCACAAAAAATAGTTTTTGGCAGGGATCAACCCTCGGTGCCTCAACGCTCGAAAGAGCCTCTGCTCCAGCGACGGCAGCTCTACAAGCGTTCCATCCAAATCAAAAAACGCCGCCACCGCTCGGCTCGTTTCCTTTAGCTCATGAACCTCATTTACTTCCGCAACCTCTCGCGCTCCCCTCATATCGCCTCCTCGGCAGCGCTCTTCCTACCGCGCGCCGGCCTGGCGTTTCCCGTCATGTATCTCCACCCTTCCACCAGCACCGGCAATCCGCGGACCAGGCAAAATGCCGCCGTCATCCACGTCAGCACATGTGCCCCCAGGCGAATCCCGGCGTGGACATCCGCCGCCAGTTCACCCACCAGTGCCACCGGCCCGCGCGTCAGCGCCAGTTCCAATCCCAAATAGCAGAAGCACAAACACTTCATAGCCGCATACAATCCACGGCTCCAGCGCGAGGCCACCAGCGCTTGCCCCCACCAGGTCCGCAGCATGGCGTCCGCGCCCCAACCGGAGTGTCCCGCTTTCATCGCCAACCCGCGCAAGAAATCCGTCGCAGCTCCGCGCGCGAAAAACAAAACCGGCAGCCACAACGACACCATCCCAACGACCGCGAAATACGTGAAGTACACGTTTTCGATCATCCGGTCGCCCAGGACGTCCAGTTGCGCGCCCACCGGCGTGGCCATTTTTTTCTTCCGCGCCAGGTGCCCGTCGAGCCCATCCAGGGCGATCGCCGCCACCGTCAACCCCACGGCCGTAAGGTTCGCCCACGCTCCTCGCCCGAACAGGCACACGGCCGCGAATCCCACCACCACTCGCAGAAACGTCACCTTGTTGGGCGTCCATCGCATGCTCACCTGCCAGACGCGAGACCGCGTCTAGTCCTAGAATGGCAAGCTCGATGCCAGTCTCTGCGTCTCTAAGAGGCTCCTGTTCAATCATTTACCGACTCTTTCGGAATGCTTAGCGGCGCTACGCGCCAGCCAAATCCGTCAGCTGTCGCTTATTGGCTCCCCCTTCGCCTTGTTTCCTTTCCTCGTTTTGCGCGTCTAATAAACGAATGGCGCGTTTTCCGCTGGCACTCCCGTCCTTCCGGACGTCCTAGTGAAGCGCAGTAATGAGGGCCGGTGTGCGGAAACGGCTGATGGCCGTACCGGGCGGAACCTCAAGGTCCGCGCGAACGCGAATTATGGGAGAATAACAAGGTCGCTTTTGAAGTCTAGGCACAGGCGCCGTTTGCTCGCGTCTCAAGGTCTTAACCGAGGTCTGAACCAGGATGAATGCTGATGTTTCACTAGCAGGAGCTTTTCTCGCCGGGTTGGTTTCCTTTCTTTCGCCCTGCGTTCTGCCGCTTGTTCCCGGCTACATCTCCATGCTCTCCGGCATCGGCATGGAGCAGCTCCGCAAGGGCGAAGTGCCGGGCTCCAGCTTGTTGGGCTCCTCGCTCACCTTCATCGCCGGCTTTTCCGTCGTGTTCATCTCTTTTGGAGCGTCCGCCAGCGCCGTCGGCGTTTTCCTCAAGCAGAATCGCAATACCCTCACGCCCATCGCTGGTGCGCTGATTCTTCTATTCGGTCTCCATCTACTTGGCCTGCTCATCAAGCTCAATCCCCGTGCAGGAATAATTTTGGGCGTCGTACTCGTGGCCCTCGGACTTGCTTCTCTAGCTCGCCATGCTCCGCTCGTCGCCGGATTCGGCGCGCTGCACTTTTTCTCGCTCTCCATCATCGGCTTTTTCGGTCCGGCACTGGCTCGCTGGCTCAACCGCGACGTGCACCTCCGCAGTTCCGTCGCGCAACCCAGCGCGTGGAGCGCTTTCATGCTGGGCTTCGCTTTCGCCTTCGGCTGGACTCCCTGCATTGGCCCCATCCTCACGTCGGTCCTCGCGCTCGCGGCGGCCAGCGACAATATTCGGCGCGGCGTTCTGCTCCTTGCGGTCTACTCCGCCGGCCTGGCTATCCCGTTTCTGCTCACGGCTCTCGGCATCGGCAAGTTCATGGCGTTTTACAAAAATTTTAGAAAATATCTTCATGCCGTCGAGCTTTTCAGCGGCGCTTTGCTTTTGTTCGTCGGGGGATTGGTGTTCGTCAACAAACTGACCTGGCTCACGGCCAAGCTGAGTTTCTTAAACGTCTTGGTATTGTGGCTTGAGCGTGTCCTCACCAGCGGAACGGGGAGTAGGGCGTTCTTGCTTTTTGTCGGCGCGGCAATTCTCGCCGTCCTGGTATTCGCCGTCCGGAAACGCTGGGAGAAGATTACCGCCGTCGAAGGCAGCAAAACTCTTCTGGCGGTGGCTACCGTCATCGTGCTTATCGTTGCCACCCTCTATGCGGATAGGGCCACTCGCGTCAAAGCCAAGGGGCCGGAGCAAAACACCGAGCAGGCGGTGGCCAAGATCGACAGCCAGCCCGCTCCCCCAGTCACATTCAAAAACCTCGATGGCGCAGACGTCACGCTAGCGCAGTACCGGGGCACGGTCGTGCTGGTCAATTTCTGGGCAACCTGGTGCGATCCTTGCTACGTCGAAATTCCCTGGCTCATCGAGATGCAGCAGAACTATGCCGCCAAAGGTTTCACCATTCTTGGTGTCTCCATGGACGAAGAAGGCAAGTCCGCCGTCGTTCCTTTCCTCGCCAAGGAGCGCTTCAGCGTCAACGGCCAGAAACTCCCTATGAATTATCCTATCGTCATCGGCAACGATGACGTCGCCGACAAGTTCGGCGGCCTGCTAGGCTATCCCACCAGCTTTCTGATCTCGCGTGACGGGAAAATCGTCAAAAAAGTGCAAGGCTTGGTCAGCTACGAAGAGCTCACCAAAGCTATCGAAGCCCAGTTGTAAATCCATGACCGTCATCGACGAAGTTCTCGCGGCCAACGAAATCTACGCGCGCACCCATGAATTGCGCAGGCTGACACCGCGTCCGGGGCGCAAGCTTGCCGTCCTCACTTGCATGGATACCCGTCTTTCCACTCGCACCTTGGGACTGCAGGAGGGCGATGCCCACATCATCCGCAACGCCGGTGGCATCGTCACTGACGACACGCTGCGCTCTCTGGTCGTCTCGCACTTTCTCCTCGGCACCGAGGAAATCATGGTCATCAATCACACCGATTGCGGATTGATGCTCACCACCGAAAACGACCTGCGCACCAGAATCCAGAATCGCACCGGGACCGCCGCGGTTGCTCCCGCCTTCTTCTATGCTTTCCAGAACATCGACGAAAATGTCCGCCACCAATTGCAGAAGCTCCGCACGCATCCATGGATTCCCGCCACCGTCGCTGTTCGCGGCTTTGTCTACGACGTCTCCAGTGGCCATCTCCGCGAAATCAAAGATTCTTGAAGCTCGGTCAATAGCGGACTTTCCCTAGAGGTGCACACTTTCTCGGGAACTCTTGCGGCCGATTAGATTTCCTCCAAAAGGCTCATCGAACCGGAAGCTCGATAGTAACGGCCGCTCCGTGGGGCTCCAGGTTTTGCGCGTAGATGTTGCCGTTGTGTTCCCGCACCGTGCCATAACAGATGCTCAAGCCAAGGCCAGTTCCCTGGCCAACCGGCCTGGTGGTGTAGAAAGGATCGAACGCGCGACTGAGATCGTTGAATCCCGGCCCCGAATCGGTGAACCGCACGATGACTTTTTCACCCTCCAAATACCCTTGCACCGAGATTTTCTTTACTCGCGCTTGCTCCAGCGCTTGAGCGGAATTGCTGAACAGATTTACGAATACCTGTTTGAACTGCCCTTCATTCGTGGCAATCCGCGGCAGATTGGCCGCAAAATTCATTTCCACGCTGATCCCGGAGTTCCGCAATTGATAGTCCAGCAGCATCAGCGACTCTCGCACCACCACGGCAATGTCCAACAAGCACCGCCCTTCATGCTGTGGTTGCGCGAAGGTTAGCAAGTTCTGGATGATGCGCTTCATCCGCTGCGCTTCGGCCTTTAGTTTTTCCAGCTTGGGGCGAGTTGTGCCCTCCGGAGCCTGTTCCATCAGCAGGTCGGAATAGCCCATCACTGCCGTCAGCGGGTTGTTCAGTTCGTGCGCCACACCGGCAACCAATTGGCCCACTCCCGCCAGCCTCTCCTTCTGCACCAGTTGGCTTTGGGCGCGTTGCAAATACTCCAGATTCTGCTTGGAGTCCAGCAGCAGCCGCGTCATTTCCCTTCCGAGCAGGATTTGCCGCAGAAAAACGCACACGCCTAAGAGCAGGATCCCGATCAGTGTGACCACCACGCGATACGTCCGCAATGGGCTGGCTTGGGGGGCCAGAAACAGCTCGCACAAGCCGATCAGCGGTAAGGAAAGCACCGCCAGCACGGCAAGAAATCCGGGCACGTCCGCCCATTGTTCACGTTCTCCGCCCGCCAGCGGTTCGGACGGCACGTTCCTCGCGCGTAAGGCAATCAGAATGAACCAGCAGATCGCTGCGTAGTCCGGAACGTCGTAGATGCTCCCGCTGTAGTACTGCTCGCGCCCCAGCGCCGCGTTCAGCCACTGGTAAGCAAGCAAGTAGAGCGCGCCGGCAAAAAAGAGATGCCAATAAATCTTGCGCCAAGCTCCTTTGGCCACCATCGCCATGCCCCCCAGAACCGCGAGCAGCACGCCATATTCCAAAACGAACAGCACATAGTAGTATCTGTCGAAGAACATTTTGTTCGGCAGGATGTATTCGTTGGGATAAATCAGAAACATATAGACGTACATCCACCACAGCAGCAGAATCAGGAAATTCAGCGTGCTGAGATGGAATTTCTGTTCTTGCTGCCGCGAACCCGGCCGCAACGCCGCCGCCGCCATCATCGGAACCGGTTGCAGAAAAAGCGGGATGTCCGCCCAGAACGGTTCCGGCGGGCTTCGTCCGGCAATCACCTCGTAGTAAAACCACGCGGCAAAGTTGCTGCCAACCATCGCGGCGCTCGCCGCCATCAAGACCCAGAACCACCGTGTTCGTCCCCGGTTGCTGAACGCCGCGCGCAGCATCACCGCGACGGCCATAACCCACAATCCCGCGCCGCTGATATCGGAAAAAGCCGTCAGCGCAAAGCCGCGCGGCGCGGTCAGGGAAACGACCGTGTATAGCACCAGGTACCCGGCCACGGCCGCCAGTTGCCAATGTTCCAGCCGCTTCATCTTCATGGCAGTTCACGCGTGCCCCACCGCGCGCGCCGGAATGAGCACGAAGCAGACGAGTCGAACCCGTTCTTCATCATTAAGCCCATTCCACTTTAGAACCGTTTTAAGCCGGCGCAGGTCCGCGCGCTGAGGCTGTTAACATCTAAGTACGCTGGACGCTGCTTCCACTCTCTCTTTTCCCCGCCCACCGAGCAATAGGACCATAGTTCCGCTTTTTAAGCGAGGTGTCGTCGATCCATCAGCACCCATGCTAGCACGACTTAATTTATTTTATAAGTACCACTATGGTATTATTATTAGAGAATTGCCATTCATTGCCATCTTTTGTTGCGAAAAATTTCTAGAGCGATAAGAAAACGAAAGGGTAGAACAGCGCGGCATGTGCAGGGCGAAAGCCTTCCGCCGGCCTGGGATGGGGAGCGGAGACACGCCGTCCGACCAGGACTACCCACAGCGCACTCTCTTCATGTACGCTAATTGCATGCTCGACGAAAAAGACTTTCAACGAAAGGCCGACGCCGCCTTCGAGGATCTCAAGCGCCGCATGCTTACGGCCGGCGATGAACATGGTTTCGACGTCGAAGGCGAATCCGGAAAGCTCGAAGTTATCTTCGAGGAACCCGAGGAGGCCAAGTTCGTGATTTCGCCCAACACGCCCGTCCGCGAAATCTGGGTTTCCGCCCTTTCCACTAGTTTCAAGCTCGGCTGGAACGAATCGCGCAACGCGTTCGTTCATGAAAAAACCGGCGAAGATCTCCGCGCCGTCATGAGCCGCGTCATCGCCCAGCAAATCGGCGCCCAGGTCACATTATGAAAGCCACCGCAAGCTTCCTTTTGATCGGCTCTCTAACTCTGTCGATGGCGCTACTCGCGCAAGTTCCTGCCGGCCGCGACGTGGTCAAGCCGGAAATCTACGCCTCCCTCGATCCCGTCGGCCGCGGCAGTTCGTTTCAAATTGCCGTAGTCATGAAAATTCGTCCGGGGTTTCACGTCAACGCCAGAGAAAAATCGGAAGACTACCTAATCGCCACCGATCTCAAAGCCGTGCTTCCCGCCGGCTTCAACAGCGGCGAGGCTTCCTATCCCAAGGGCAAACTCGAGAATTTTTCTTTTTCTAAGACTCCGCTGAACGTCTATCAGGACACCGTGATTCTGCGCCTGCCCGTAACGGCGCTCGCCAGCGCGCCTCTTGGAGAACAGCAAATTCCTCTCAAGCTTCGCTACCAAGCCTGCAGCAATGAACTTTGCCTGCCCCCCGTCACACTTACTCTCGCCGCAATGCTGAATGTCGCCGCTTCGGCCTCCGCCGCCAAGCCCGCCCACGCGGAAATCTTTGGAAAACAATAGCCGCCATGAAATGTGGGAGTTTTTTGAAGGCGGCTTGCGCTAGGATTTACCGAAACCAGCCACCGCGTCGCGCAGACGGCGGACCACGCGCTGCTGCCCGAGAACGACCATCGTGTCGAACAGCGGCGGCGCCACGGCCTGGCCGACGATCGCCACGCGCGTCGCATTGATCAGCAGTCCGGCTTTGACGCCGCCGGCTTCCGCAACGGCCCGCGAAGCGTGGTCGCAAGCGTCGTGATTCCACTCCGGAAGCACTTCGAGCGCATCGGCAAGTTTCAGGAGAAGCTCCGGCACTTTCGGATCTTTCCAGAATTTTTCTTTGGCCGCCGCGTCGCGCGTGAATTCGTCGCTAAAAAACGCGCGCGACCACGAAGAAAAATCCGGCAGCAAACGAATACGCGGCCGCAGCAAATCGACGGTCTTTGAAAACCAAGCGTGATCTCTGCCGTCGCGGCCGGGAGCGGCACCTGCCGCCCACTCCGGCTTCCACAATCCGCTGCGCTTCAATTCTTTTTCGACTTCGGGCAGTAATTCCTCGATGGGAAGTTTCTGCAAATATTGCGTGTTGAACCACTCGAGTTTCGGCCGGTCGAACACGGCGTTGGTGCGGCTCACGCCCTCGAGCGAAAACTTCTCCAGCAAATCTTTTGTCCGGAGAAATTCCTCGTCTCCCCCGGGAGACCAGCCCAGCAGCGCAAGAAAATTCCGAAACGCTTCAGGAAGAAAACCTTCGGCGCGGTACATGTTTACGTCGGTGGCGCCGTGACGTTTTGAAAGGCGGGACTTGTCCGCGCCAAGAATCAGCGGCACGTGGGCGAAAACAGGGGGCTCGGCGCGCAACGCGCGGTACAGCAGCACCTGTTTCGGAGTATTCGAAATGTGATCCGCCCCGCGAATCACGTGGGTGATGCGCATATCGATGTCGTCGACCACCACGCCCAGCTGATACATGGACTGGCCAAACTCTTGGTCCCCTTTTCCGGAGCGCAACAGAACAAAGTCCTCGATTTCATCGTTCGAAAACTCGCGCTCGCCGAATACTACGTCGCGGAACTTCGTCGTTTCTCCCACCGGAACTTTGAAGCGGACCGCCGGTTTCACACCCGGGGTCGACGGTCGGCCATCGCGGCAAGAACAACGCGAAACCCGGCGCGGCCCGCCAGCTTTCGGCTCTTCGTCTTGTGCCGGTTCCGCGTGATCGCCGCCGGCATATTTTTCCGCGGGGCAGTAGCACAGAAATGCGGCCCCATTGGCCAAACATTTTTTCGCCGCCGCAAGATACAGCTCCGTTCTGTGCGATTGGTAAAACGGTCCCTCATCCCAATGGACGCCCAACCACTGGAGGCCATCGAGGATTCCCTCGACCAACTCTGGCTTGTTGCGTTCGGCGTCGGTGTCTTCGACGCGAAGGATCATCGTGCCGCTTTGCCGCCGCGCGAACAACCAATTAAACAGCGCGGTCCGCGCTCCTCCCACGTGCAAATAGCCAGTGGGTGACGGGGCGAATCGCACCCTCACGGCAGAAGTCTCTAGATTCGAATTACTCATTGTCAGCGCGTCTTTCCACTGGAATTGAAACTCTCAGTGTAGCCAAAGCCGCAAAGGGCGTCCAATGCGGCCAGTTTCCCGTAGCGGGTCATCAGTTTGCGATAACGCGACTTAGCCCGCTGCTGCCAGGGCCGATTACTGCCGGTAAGCGGATTTGTCAACATCTAGCGCCGGCGGTGTGCGCGGGGCCGCTCTGAAATGGCGACCACATGGAAACTGGCAGCGAGCGCTCGATCAAGATTGACGTTTTAATCGAAATTTCCTTGTCGCTTGGGGCACGGAGAGTCGTTCTCTCCCAAACCACGTGGTCACGCCAATGTGGGCCTCCGCGCTCGACTCAAGCGATGGTGCGAGGTATCATGCACGGGCATTTTCGCCCAAAGAGTGACGAAAAAACTCTTGGACTGGAGTGCGGTAGAGGCGGTCTCTGGGCCGTTGACGCTGACGCTCCCAATTTCACAACTCCTACTGGAAGACAACCCGACAATTCTGAGGAGGGGACCATGAAGATCACTCGTGCCGGAATGAAACGTCTACTTCGTATGTTTTCGCTTTTCGCCGGCTTCGCATGTTTTATGTTGGTCGTGCGTCACACCCTCGCGGTTGCAGCAAACCAAAGCTCAGACACTGCCGCCCACACTGCTCCACCTGCATCTCCGGTGCGTCCAGTCACGGAAGAGTTCTTCGGCACAAAGGTTGTCGACGCGTATCGCTACATGGAGAATCTGAATGACCCGGAAGTCGCGAAGTGGTTTAAGGACCAGGACGATCACACTCGAGCAGCGCTGGCCCGCATTCCGGCACGCACTCCTCTTCTCGCTCGGATAAAGGAACTGGATCAATCAGCTCCCGCTCGCATCTTTGACGTCCAGCGTTTGCAAGGCGAGAAGTATTTCTATCAAAAGAGGCTCGCAGGAGAGGACATTGCCAAACTCTACGAACGTGACGGTCTCAGCGGTCCGGAAAGATTGTTGATCGATCCCGGAAAATTCGTCAAGCAACCGGGCACTCACTATTCTCTCGACTACTATGTCCCCTCTCTGGACCGGCACTACGTCGCATACGGGATATCGCCTGGCGGCTCCGAGGATGCGGTCATCCACATTCTCGATGTGACTACAGGTCGCGATTCCGGGGAGGCCATTGATCGCAGCTGGTATGGCGGAATTTCCTGGTTGCCAGACAATCGATCGTTTGTGCACCTCCGATTTCAAGCGTTGAAACCGGGCGCGGATCCAGCCGAACGCCGATTGAAGAGCCGCGTCTTCTTGCACCGAGTGGGAACCGACCCAGAAAATGACACCGCCGTCTTTGGTTATGAGGTCGACCCCAAGATCAAGCTGGATCCTTCCGACGCAAGCTTTGTTGGGATCGATCCTCGAACAAATTACGCTTCCGCTTGTGTTTCCCGTGGATTCAGCAATGATCTCACCTGTTACGCTACTCCAGTCGATTCCCTGGGAAAGCCCAACACGGCCTGGCATAAGCTCTTCGACGCGCAAGACGGGGTTACAAACCTAGAGATACGCGGCGACGATCTCTATCTGATGTCACATAAAGATGCGCCAAGATTCAAGATCCTCCGCACGAGTATCTCTCACCCAAACCTTGCACAATCAGAAGTGGTGGTCCCTCCGGGCGAATTAGTCATCAGCAATATGCTGGCGAGTACGGACGCGTTTTATGTTCTGGAACTCGATGGCGGCATCGGAAGATTATTGCGCGTCCCGTATTCCAAGGGTCCTCAAGAGAGAGTGTTGCTGCCTCTCGAGGGCTCGGTCGGGCTAGGAGGTGGTGACCCGCGGGTGCCCGGCTTTGTTCTTTACATGGCTGCTTGGACGAAAGCGTACAAAATCTATCAGTACCAGCCGGACACAAAGCGGGTTATAGATCTGAAGCTTCAACCCAGTGGGCCGTTCGACGACCCGGGTGATTTGGAGAACATTGAAGTCAAGGCGCGAAGCCACGACGGCACGATGATTCCCCTCTCCATCGTGTATAAGAGAGGCGTAAAACTGGACGGATCTCACCCCACGCTTCTTACAGGCTACGGAGCCTACGCGATCAACGAGGACCCGTACTTCGATCCAAAATCGATCGCATGGATGGAGCGCGGGGGCGTACTGGCTTTCGCGCACGTGCGCGGTGGCGGCGAATATGGTGAAGAGTGGCACCAGGGCGGCATGAAGAACAACAAGCCAAATACCTGGAAGGACTTCATCGCCTGTGCCGAATACCTTGTGCAACATGGATATACCACGCCCGCAAGGCTCGCCGGCCAGGGCGTAAGCGCGGGCGGAATCCTGATCGGAAGAGCCTTCACGGAGCGGCCGGACTTATTCGCGGCGGCTCTGGACGACGTAGGACTTTCCGATATGATTCGCGACATGTTCTCGCCTGATGGCCTCTTGAATGTTCCTGAATACGGAGGCTTGGATAGTGCCGAGGGGTTCCGAAATCTCTATGAGATTAGCGCTTACTATCATGTGAAGGATGGAGTGCGCTATCCGGCCATTCTACTTACGACGGGCATCAACGATCCTCGCGTTGTTCCTTGGGAACCTGGCAAGATGGCGGCGCGGCTCCAGGCCGCGACAGCAAGCGGCAAACCCGTATTGCTCCGCGTGGACTATCAAGGCGGTCATGGGGGGTTTGGGGCGACTAGATCCCAAGTCCAGGAACATAACGCCGACGAGTGGAGCTTCCTCCTATGGCAGTTTGGCGTGCCGGAATTTCAGCCCGAAAAGTAGCAAATGGTTGACCTCGGATCGGATGCCCTCTCGGAGCAACTTCTTAGGCGGGAACGCGACTACCAACTCGAAAGGCTGCGCGCCGAGCCCCGCGTCTCGCCCTTCCACTCCGACCCCCGCTTCGCCGACTTGGCGAAAAGAGTCGGCCTATCTCAGTAAGACCTTTCTTGATGCCTAAGCTGTGATGGGTGACGGAGACTCCCAAGTAATCCGCATGCCGTAACCGGAAACTGATGACCCATCTCCGATGGCTGGTCAGTCGGACCAATCGGCGAGGAAGAGGTTGGTTTCGTGCGGGGCTTGGCCGTTGCGATTGGAAGCCCAGACGAGCCGCCGGCCGTCGGAAGTGAACATCGGGAAGGCGTCGAAATCGGGAGAATAAGTAATGCGCTCGAGGCCCGCGCCGTCTTCGTTGATGATATAGAGATCGAAATCGCGGCCGTTTTTCGGATCGGCAACGTTCGAAGCGAAGACGATGCGTTTTCCGTCGGGATGCCAGTAGGGCGCGAAATTCGCGGCGCCGTTGCGGGTCACCTGGTGCTTGTCGGAACCGTCGGCATTCATAACCCAAATTTCCAGATTCCCCGGACGGATGAGACCTCTCCTAAGCAGGTCCTGGTAGTCGGCGACTTCTTCAGGCGTTTTGGGATGCTGGGCACGATAGACGATTTTCTTGCCATTGTAAGACCAGAAAGGACCGCCGTCGTAACCCAGTTCGTGGGTAAGCTGCTTCACGTTGGAGCCGTCGACATCCATGGTAAAGATATCCAGATCGCCGTTCCTTGTGGAAGTAAAGACGATGTGCTTTCCATCCCGAGTGATGGTGGACTCGGCGTTGTAGCCATGCTCGTGGGTAAGCTGCTTCAAATCGCTGCCATCCGCCTTGGCGGTAAAGATTTGATAAGTATCGTAAATCGGCCAGACGTAGCCGCGGGAGTAATCGGGTTTGGGCGGACAGTCGGGACTAGACGCGTGAGTGGAGGAGAAAAGGACGCGATCGCCGGAGGGAAAGAAATAGGCACAGGTAGTACGTCCCTTGCCGGTGCTGACGAGCTTGGGAGTAGCGGGCTTGCCATCGGGCGTGTCCACGGTAATCGTATAGATCTGGTCACAGGGAACGCCTTCGCCTTGGTGCTGAAAAATCAGGGTTTTGTCATCGAAGGAAAAATAAGCTTCGGCATTTTGGCCGCCGAAGGTCAGCTGTCGGACATTCCGCAGATGCTTTGCTTCTCCTGGGACCGTCTCCGGGGCAGATGTTATTGCTGGCGGAGCCGGCCGCTGCGGGTCCCTAGCCACCCGCCAACAGCCGAGCGTGAAGGCGGATCCAATTAGGACAAATAGCCAAGACCACCGAGACCGGCTTGTTCGCATGATTGCATCGATCATTCGACCCCACCTATCTCCGCTGCTAGAGGGTGACCGAGGTCGTAACGGGCTTGCCGTGGCCGACGACGGTGACTTCGACGACGTCGCGGACTTGCTGCGGCGAAAGCGCCGGAGAAATCGTAGTGTGCTGCGGCAACCCTGTCAAACCATCCGGTCCCGTTTTATCGTCAGGAGGGAGCATGGTTTCCGCCAATTCCGGCATATTCCTGGCCATGCTTCTGGGATAAACTCAGGGACTGCCAGCAGGCCGGACTGGCGGGATTCAGGCGACGCAACCATTTTGCGGGATTTGAATTCCAAGTGACCAGTTCGGGTGTAGTACGTCCAAGGTTCCCAGGGTAGTCGAGGCGATGGTCCAAAAAACTCAATCCGGCGGGGGAGCCAAGAAATTCGTCCTTCGCTTGTCCGCTGTAGCTCTCCTCGTCCTGACAGCTGTCCTGTTCGCTCGTTTCCGTACCGGCCGGGCGGCCACGAATGTCGAGGAATCCCTTGTCCGAGCGGAACGAAAGAGCTTCATGCAATCTCTGCGGCTCAATGGAAGCACCCAAGCTTCGCGTTCTTTCGTGGTGCTGGCCCCCAGGCTAGAAGGCGCTCAGGTCGGATCCATGGTCATCACCAAGCTGGCTCCAGCGGGGACGCACGTGAACAAGGGCGATGTGCTGGTCGAATTCGATCCCCAAGCGCAGACGAAGGACTACCTGGATAAGAAAAGTACGTATGAAAATCTCGTCGGCCAGGTAGCACAGAAACAAGCGGAGGAAAACATCGCGCTTGCCAAAGATGATACGGCGATGAAACAAGCGGAAGACGAACTCAAGCGCGCACAGCTCGAGATCCAAAGAAATGAAATCGTTTCGCGCATCGACGCGGAGAAGAACCAGGAAGCCTTGGACGAAGCGCAAGCCACGCTCAAGCAACTGAAGGAAACGTATCAGCTGAAGCGTGCCGCGGCCACCGCAACCATTCGCATTCAGGAAATTCAGCGCGATCGCGCGCTGGAAGCGATGCGCTACGCGCAAGGAAACGCCGCCAAAATGGTCGTGCATTCGCCCATGCCCGGAGTCGTCGTTTACAACACCATTTGGCTGGGCGGCCGCATGGGGACCGTGCAGCAGGGCGACCAGGTTCGTCCAGGCGTGCCATTTCTGCAGGTCGTGGATCCATCGCAAATGGAGGTCCGCGTGGAGTTGAATCAGGTGGATCTGCTGAAAGTGCGCCCGGGCCAGCAGGCTCAGATGCACCTGGACGCCTATCCCGGCATGACTCTTTCGGCCACTCTCGAAGAACTCTCGCCGCTCGGCCATCAAGGGCAGTTCTCGGAAGTGGTGCGTTCTTTTAACGCCCGTTTTAGCGTTCAAGGCGCGGACCCGCGACTTTTGCCCGACCTTTCCACGGCACTCGATCTCGATCTCGGCTCGCAAACGAACGTTTTGGTCGTGCCGTGGCAGAGTATCGGCATAGCAAACAATCATTCCTTCGTTTGGTTGAAATCGACGGTTGGATTTGAGAAGCGCACCGTCGAAACCGGCGCGCGTAACGATCTTGAGGTGGTTGTGAATTCCGGGCTTTCCGAGGGAGACATTATCCGGCGTGCGGCCATCGAGGAACACCCAGGAACGTCCCAGGAATGAGTAAGAAATGGAAACCCGGAAAGAAGATCCTGACCGCAACAGCAGCGGCGGTCGCCGGCCTTCTCATTCTTGGCGCTTTTCGCCTGGCCAGTTCAGCGGCGAAACTCGCCACTACCGACGTGAAACGAAAGGAATTTGTGCAGTACTTGGAAGTCAAAGGCGAGGTTAAGGCTCTCCGTTCGATGGTCATCGCCGCGCCGTACGGTGCGGGCGATCTGCAAATTATGAATCTGGCGACCAATGGAACGAAGGTCAAGAAGGGCGATGTTCTGGTCGAATTCGACAATACCACCGTGAAGCAAAAGCTGGCTCAGGATAAATCCGCTCTCAAATCAGCGGAAGCCGAGATCCAGCAGTCGCGCGCCGCCGCGCGTTTGAAGGAAGAGCAGGATCTCACCGACGTGATGGCGGCCAAGTTTGCCGCCCAGAAAGCGAGCCTGGACGCCAGCAAACAGGAGATTGTTTCCGTGATTGAAGGCGAGGAGGCCAAACTCAAGCTTGCGGATGCCGAACAGAAGGTCAAGGAAACCGAGGCCAAGCTCAAGGCGGACCGCTCAGCCGCCACCGCCGATCTTGGCAGCAAGAAGCAGAAGCAGGATCAGGCCGCATTTCAAGTGCAGCAGGACGAGCACAGTCTAGTTTCGCTCTTTTTGCGGGCCCCGCTCGATGGAGTTGTCGCACTGCAAAATCACTGGCAGCCACAAGGCGGACCCACTCCCTTTAAACCAGGGGACCGAGCCTGGCCCGGCGCCGCCATCGCGGAGCTTCCCGACCCATCCACGCTCAAAATTTCCGCCCGGATTGAAGAAGCGGAGAGAGGTCAACTGAAGGTAGGGCAGACCGGCGCGGTGCGCGTCGAGGCTGTTCCCGACGGGAGTTTTGAAGGGCGCATCGAAACGATTAGCCCGACCGCCAGCCTGGACTTTAACGCGGGGTGGCCCGTTCCCAGAAACTTCACCGTGGAAGTGGCATTGGCGAATAGTGATGCGCGCCTGGCTCCAGGCATGGGTGCCGTCGTCCGAGTAGCGGTGGACCGCGTCGCCGACGGCATCGTGATTCCCTCCGCCGCGCTTTTCACCAAGGCCGGACGGACGGTTGCCTACGTGCGGCGCGGCTCGAAATTCGAAGAAATCGCCGTGGAAGTCTTGCGCCGCAGCGGTGACGAGGCATTGATCGCCAAAGGATTGCAAGCGGGAGAGCAGCTGGCCTTGAAAGATCCAACGCTCGCGGAGTAGAGAATTATAGTGATGAACGGCGGGACAAAATTAGGAACATTTCTTTTGGCCCTGGCGCTGGCGGGAAGCGGCTTCTCCTGCCGCCAGACCACCGTCCTGGCAACGGATTCTGGGATTCCGACCGCTACCGTCAAAGAGGTTGATCTTCAACTCAAGGTGTCCACCACGGGAGTTTTGCGAACGACGCAATCGAGAACCATCATTGCTCCGCCCATCGCAGGAGGCACGCTGCAAATCGTGACGCTGGCACGTTCCGGCGAGCGGGTTCATACCGGTGATGTGGTGCTGGAATTCGACCCCAGCCAGCAGGAATATAATCTCGGGCAGAATCGCAGCGATTTGCTGCAAGCCGAACAGGAGATTGTCAAAGCCAAGGCGGATGCCGACGTGCAGACGGCGGAGGACCAGACCGCGCTCCTCAAAGCAAAATACGCGGTGCGCCGCGCGGAACTGGAAGTCAGCAAGAACGAACTGATAAGTACAATCGACGCGCAGAAAAACTTGCTGGCCCTCGATGAAGCTAAGCGCGCCCTAACCCAGTTACAACAAGACGTGCAATCGCACAGCGCCTCCAACCAGGCGGCACTGGCCATCAGCGAAGAAAAACAGCACAAGGCCCGCCTCTCGATGGAGCAAGCCGAGCAAAACATCAAGAACATGCACATCACCGCGCCCATTGATGGGCTCATGGTTATCCATGGAAACCGGGATTCCACCGGCGGATTTTTCATGGGTGGGATGACCCTCCCGGACTATCACGTCGGCGATCAGGTGAATCCGGGAAGCTCCATCGCGGAGGTCATCGACAACTCTCACCTGGAAATTTCCTCAAAAGTCGGTGAAACCGACCGCATCAACCTCAGAGCCGGGCAATCCGTGGAATTGAACATTGGCGCGCTGCCTGGCGAAAAGTTCTCGGGCAAAGTCGAAACCGTGGGTGGCGCGACCAGCCACGAATTCTGGGATGACAACTCGCAGCATACTTTCGACGTGACTGTCCAACTCGACCGCGCGGACCCCCGCCTACACCCGGGCTTCGCTGTTCGTTTGAATATTCTCGGTGACAGTCTTTCCCGCGCGGTTTCGATTCCCGGGGGAGCCATCTTCGATCACGACGGCAAAAAAGTCGTGTATTGCAAACGCAATCGCGGTTTTGAAATGCAGGAAGTCAAAGTCCGCGCGGTGAGCGAAGGCCGCGCGATCCTCAGCGGCCTGCCGGCTGGAACGGTCGTGGCACTGGTTAATCCCGAGAAGAAGCTCGCCGGCAACAGCAAGGGCAGCGGAAGCGTGAATCCCAGCTTGGGTCCCGGTCCCCATTGAGGCTCGGCAGATTACCATGAAACCCAGCTCCATCGCCGAGCCGAGATCCCTCCAACAGTGGCTCCCCGACGTTGTTTTCGGATTCGAAAATCTGGCCAGCCACAAGCTGCGGTCACTACTGACCATGCTGGGGATGATTTTTGGCGTGGCCGCGGTCGTGGCCATGCTCTCCATCGGAGCTGGCGCCCAGCAGAAGGTCATGGCGTTCATCGAACAGCTGGGGGTTCGCAATCTCATCGTGGAAGCCAAGGAATCCCACAATTGGCAGGAGCTGCAGAAAGTCCGGAAAAACTCGCCGGGCCTGACGCTCAGCGATTATCAGGCCATTCGAAAGAACGTTCCGGACATCAAGGATGGCACGCCGCGCAAACGATTTAGTCCCGGAAAGCTTCTTCCCAAGCCGCAACAGGACACCCCCATCGTTTATGGCGTGGAGCCAAGTTATCTGGAGATCAGCCATCTTCGCGTCACCGAAGGCCGCTTCTTCGACGCATTGGAAAATGAGTCAGCTGCGCCGGTCTGCGTTCTCGGGGCGGCCGCCAAAGAGAGCCTTTTTGGCGGGGCGGCGGCGATCGGCGAATACATCAAGCTGAACGAGCAATGGTGTCATGTGATTGGAATCGTGGCCCCGCAACTGGCCCCCCAGTCGGAAGTCTCCGGAGTGCGCACCGAAGACATGAACAATCTCGTCTACGCACCGCTGAACTCGGTCATGTATCGTCTCGAAGACTCGCAAAGCGAATTGAAGGACGAGGTCGACGGCCTCTATCTGCATCTGGCCTCGCCCGAAAAAAGCACCACCGACGCCGAAGTGGTCCGGGGCATCCTGAACGCCTCGCACCACAGCGCCGGGGATTTTAACGTCATCGTTCCCGCCGAGTTGCTCGCGCAACAAAAACGCACCGAACAGCTTTTCAACACCGTGATGGTGGCCATCGCTTCCATTTCCCTTCTTGTCGGCGGCATCGGCATCATGAACATCATGCTGGCGGCGATTCTCGAGCGCACGCGTGAGATTGGTGTGCGCCGCGCCGTCGGCGCCCGGCGCTGGGACATCGTTCGCCAATTTGTCATCGAAGCCGTGCTGATCTCCTTCGCCGGAGGCCTCTTGGGCGTCGTTTTAGGGTTCGCTATGTCGCAACTCATTGCCTGGCTCGCTGGATGGTCCACCATTGTTACCATCGGCTCCATTCTTCTGGCTTTCGTGGTTTCCATTTCCGTTGGGCTGATATTCGGGATCTATCCGGCGGTGAAGGCGGCGCGGCTCGATCCCGTTGAAGCGATCCGCTACGAGTAGAGGCAACCGTCCGCGAGAAATTCCATTGGGGGTGATGGATGAGAGTGCTGCGCGTTTTCCTTGTGTTGCTGTCGCTCAGCTTTTCGGCGCGTGCGCAGGACGCTCCGCGGTTCGAACGGCTGCTAGGCATCAGCGGCCGCCAGAAGCCCCCAGCGCCGCTCCCTATGCCCCAGGGCCTCAATGATCACGTTTCGAACGGGAAGCTGGTGCTCTCGCTGGACGACAGCATCCGCCTGGCGCTAGGGAATAACACCGACATCCGGCTCGATCGTTCCCAAATTGAGTTCGCTCAGAATAATCTCTATCGCACCCACGGACCGTTTGATCCGCTGGTCACTTCCAGCTTTGCTGACAATCGGACCAAGACACCCACAATTTCTCAAATTCAAGGAGCACCCATTCTCGATACGCTGGCCCAAACGACGACCTTTGGCTACGCGCAAACCTTCCAGACGGGCACGAACTTTCAAACTTCCGTCAACACCAGCAAAATATCGAACAATAGCATTCAAAACTTCGTGAACCCCTCGATTACCACTGATCTCCAATTCACAGTCACTCAGCCACTGCTCAGAAACTTCGGCCTTTTCGCGAATCGCGCGCCCATGCTGATCGCGCAGCGAAACTTGAAGCAGGCTCGGGCTTCCTTTGAGGGCCAAGTAAGTAGCATTATCCTCGAGACGGTAGGGAATTATTGGAGCGTCATCTTTTCCCGGCAATCCCTGGTGGTCGAGCGCAAGTCTCTCGAAGAAGCCCAGAAGAGCTACGACCACGACAAGAAGGCCCTCGGCCTCGGTGCGCTTCCTCCGCTTGATATTTACCGCTCGGAATCCCAGGTTGCGTCCCGCCGCGTTGGCGTTATCCAGGCGGAGTACGCTCTCAAGCAAGCCGAAGATCAATTCCGCCAAATCGTTGGCGCCGACCTGGATCCTGCTACCCGGGTTCTCGACCTCGAACTTACTGACCAGCCCGAACCTCTCGGGGGCCTGCCCGAAACGGACATTGCGACGGCACTTGCTCGCGCACTCGCCAACCGTCCTGAATTGGAAGCCGCGCGCCAGCAGTTGGCCAGCGATGAGCTAAGCATTCGTCTCGCTCACAACAACCTGAAACCTGACCTCGAACTCTCCGGCTTTTACACCGGCAACGGCGTCGCCGGCCACCAATTCAATACTGCTACTCCTCCCCAGCTAGTGGGGATCACCGGCCTTGGCGATGGCCTCAGCCAGACTTTTCATTTTACGTACCCCGCTTACGGCGCCACTCTTTCGCTGACTCTGCCCGTAAAGAATCACAGCGCAGAGGCCAACCTGGCTGATGCCGTTGTCAGCCGCCGCCGCGATCAATACCAAGAGCGCCGCACGAATCAGAGCATCACGCTAGAAGTTACCAATGCGGTACACGCTCTTGAGCAGGCCAAACTTACCATGGAAGCGGCCAAAGTCGCAGTGAACCTGGCCAGGGAAAACCTCCATGCCGACGAACGAAAATATGAATTGGGCGCCGAACCGGTCTTCTTTGTTCTCGACGCTCAGACGCAACTCGCTCAAGCGGAACTAAACCTCATTCAGGCACAAGTAAATTTTCAGATTGCCGTAGCTCAATTGGACCATGCGACCGGTGATTTGCTGGAGCACCATCACGTCCAGATCATGGAGCCAGCAAGCTGAACGCCTGTTTCTGGTTCATCCCAGTTGGAAGGCCATGTCACTTCTTGTATTGAATCGGTTACCTCTACGCTGCTGTCTCTTTGGCTACCAGTACGGTGGTACGCTTGCTTCCTGAAAATTCCATAATCCATAATCACAAGTACTTTGTTTTGTGCCAGGGCGCGACCTTCCTGCGTGGCCGCACGATTGTCCTCTCGTGCGGGTGGCGGGGTTAGGGTCACACCAGGAGCGCGAGGTACTTTTTTGTCCTCGTGACTCCAGGAAATACTGTCCGCGAAGCAGGCGGAGAATTGAATGTTTTCCTGATGCATCAGAGTTTCATATCCATGGCGCTGCTGATCGCCACCACTTTGGTGGCTGGCTTCTTCGCCTACATCCGCAGCATCAAGCGCCAGACGTATCTGCTGCTCTGGACTGCGGCGTGGCTGATGTTCGGGCTTCACTACGTGGGGCCGACGCTGGCTCCCAATACGGCCGCGAGCCCCCTCGAGAGCGCTGTGAATCATTGGCTGTTCGGGCTCTCCGGAGTGCTCTTTTTTCTGGGAGCGCAGCTTTACTCTCAGCGGAAACCCTGGAAAATCCCTGGTTTGATAGTGGCCATGGTCTTGGGACTCTGGGCCGCCGCCAACGCCACCGACGCGATTTCCGTTTCCGTGGTCGTTCCCGCTTCCGTGCTGTACATCGGCGTGGCGGTGGTGTTCTGGCAGGAAAGCCGGCGGCAGGAAACTTTAGCCGACCGGCTGCTAGGTGTTTCTTTCGCTTCCTGGGGAGTTCTCTGGCTGGCCCTGCACATTCTGAGAGCGACTCCGGAGCTTCAGGGCGCGGGCATGAGCGTGGTTGCCGCGGCCCCTTGCACTTTCGTCGCCATGCTTATGGTCATGGCGCTCTACGAAGAGGAAAAGCGTCGCATCGAACGCAACATGCTGGCGCTTTCGAATCTCAATCTGGCGACTTCCAGTTTTGTCGGCGGAGAAATTCAACGCATGCTGTCGCAAGCGCTGGACCGCGTGCTGGGAGTTGTACGACTGCCCGCCGGAGCGCTCTTCCTGCACCACGGTGATCCGCAGGGTCCAACTTCCGTCGTGGCCGTGGGCCTGAGCGATGAATTCTGCCGCGCCGCTCAAGACGAAGGTCTCGACGATTATCTCGTCAGTCTGGTAGCGCGTCTTGGCGGCCTGCTCGGATTTCGCGACCTTCGCGACGACTCCCTATCGGCGCTCGATAAAGAAAAATCCATCCGCCGATTCCGCGAACTGGCGCTTGCCCAAGGGTTGCGCAGCGTGGTGGCCATCAGCCTTCAAGCCAAGGAGCAAGCCTTCGGCGTGCTGCTTCGCGGGACCCCGGACAACCGGCGCTTCACCCCCGCGGAGTTGCGGCTTCTCCTCGCACTCGGTCATCAGATCGGCATGGCCGTAGAGAACAGCTACTTGATCCAGCAGACCTCGCGGCGGACCGAAGAACTTCACGTATTGAACGAAATCGGCCGGGCGCTCAGCTCCACGCTGAACAAAGAGGATTTGACCAGGAAGGTATGGGAAGAGCTGCGGCGTCTGTTCGACGTGGAAAACTTCTATATCGCGGAGCTGGATCCGCTGCGCGACGAAATTCAATTCGATCTCGAGATCGTTGACGGCGTACGACTGCCGAAACGCTCGCGCCCCGCCGGCAATCACATCAGCGAATACATCATTCGAACGCGGCAGCCGGTGCTCATCCGCGACAATTACGTCCGGGAGATGAAGAAACTCGGCGTCGAGCCCCTCCGCACAAAGGGATGCTTCTGCGGCGTGCCGCTGGTGGCCTACGACCACGCCATCGGCGCAATGGCAGTGTACTCCGACCACGAACGCGTATTTGACGAAGGCCACCTCGAGCTTCTGCGTGTTCTCGCCAGCGAAGCGAGTATCGCGATTGAAAACGCGCGGCTCTTCAGCGAAGAACGCACCAAGGCGCGGCATCTCTCGCTGCTCAACACCATTTCGCGCAACGCCATCGCCACCCTCAATCCCGATGAGATGCTCTCCAAGATCACGGAACAACTCGAAGCCGGCTTGACTTACGATCACATCGGCATCGGCGTGCTGGACTCTGCGACGCGCGAAGTAGTGATCCAGGCGGAAGCGGGAAAGCGCCGCGGGACACTGGGGCAGCGCATTTCTCTGGGCACAGGCTTGATCGGCCACGTGGCCCGCAATGGGCGCATGGCTGTCTACCGCGCCGCCTCTCCGGCCGATGCTGCCTTGAAGCCGCAATTGGCGGATTCCGTTGCAGCCATCGCCTTGCCGGTTTTTTACGCCGAACAGCTCCACGGTATTCTCTACATCGAGTCGAGCATACTCGTGGACTTCTCCGAGGAAGAAGTTCTTCTGCTGCGCACGCTGGCTGACCTTATTGCCGGCGCGCTGCACAACGCGCTTTCTTTCCAAAAAGCTCAGGAACAGGCCATCACCGACGGCCTCACCGGCGTCAAGACGCATCGTTTTTTCATGGAAGCCTTGTCCGCGGAATGGAAACGCTCCACGCGAGCCGGCCGCGCTTTCGCACTGGTGCTCATGGACCTCGACCGCTTCAAATTCGTGAACGATTTCTACGGGCACCTCGAAGGCGACCTCGTTCTCCAGCGCGTGGGGCAGATCCTGGAAACCAATTGCCGCCGCTCCGACGTTGTTGCCCGCTACGGGGGAGACGAGTTTGTCATTCTGATGCCGGAGACCAATATGGAGCACGCGCGCCAGTTGGCGAGCAAGCTCCGCGGCTGGGTATCGTCGGACCCGCTGCTGCGCGAGAAAAATATCAGCGCCAGTTTCGGCATCGCTTGCTATCCGCTCCATGGCTCGTCGCCGCAAGAGCTTATCCAGGTGGCCGACGCTTCGATGTACCTATCGAAGCATCAGGGTGGTAACGCCGTTTCCACGGCCGATCACTTTGATCCCAATGAAGCAAAGAAATGGAAGCGCGACGTCCTCGAAGCTTATCTGGGGGTGACTCTCAAGCGGTTATTTTCGACCGGCCCCGAGGCTTTTGAAGAGATCTACCAGCGCTTGCGTCAATTCACGGAATCGCTGGCGGCCACTGAACCCAATAACGGCCAGCCCGCGGCGGCCACGGCGCGTGGCCCTCAAGCATTGCCGCAAGCGGTGCTGGACACGGTCACATCGCTGGCGTTTGCGATCGACGCCAAGGATCACTACACACAAGGCCACTCGCAGAAAGTCTCGGCCTATGCCGCGCTGATTGCGGAAGCCATGGGCATGAAAGACGTCGAGGTCGAGGAGATTCGGCTTGGAGCGGTGCTCCACGACATCGGTAAGGTTGGCATTCCGGAAAGCATTCTGAACAAGAGCGGCCCGCTCAATCCCGAAGAGTGGGAGACCATGAAGTCACACGTGAAGTTTGGCGCGAAAATCCTCGACCCGCTCACCCCGCTCGCGCGCATCCGCGAAATGGTTTTGCACCACCACGAATTCTTCGACGGCTCGGGCTATCCCGAGGCCTTGACCGGCGAGAATATTCCGCTGGGGGCTCGCATCATCGCGGTCGCCGACGCCTATGATACGATCACCAGCGACCGCACGTACAAGAAGGCGCGCAATGCGACAGACGCGCTTGCCGAACTGGAGCGGTGCGCGAATGCGCAGTTTGACGGCGCCATCGTGGAACTTTTCGTCCGCACCATGCGGGCGCTGCCCAACCCCATCATCGAAGTTGCCGCCACCACCGGCCCGGTGCGCGCTAGCTGACCTGCTTTCTCCGGATTCAAGAATTGTCTTCGGTTCGATGGCACCTTCTACAAGCGCGCCACCAGTGCGAATGGATTAGCGCGCGTCGAGGTCCAACTCCTTGATGGGCAGATCCCAGTGCCCCTCCAGGATTTCAAAGCGCCGCTGTTCTTCTTTCTTGTAGGTTTCCTGATCGGGATAGAGCTGTTTGATTACTGTGGAGCTATCAAAATTGTCGTTGGCGATCGCGGCATTCTTGAAAACGATGGTGACCCGGTAATCCCAGCGGCCGTCTTCGGTGGTGTGATAGCGCGGAACGGTCATGCTCACCTTTAGCATCCGGCCAAGTTCGATCTCCTTTTTCAGAACCGGGTAATGGTTCTTCTTGAAAAGCGCCAAAAATTCTTCCGCGTGGCCCCATTTCGCTTTGTAATAGTACTCAATCACAAACGGCTGGTCTTTACCTTCCGCGGCCGTTGCGCTCTGCCGCGCTCCAGCTCCCGGCGTCGATGACCAAAGCAGCGCCGCCAGCCCAAGCGCGGCTATCGCGACCAGGCGTCTTGCCCTTGAGATTTGCATTTGCATTTGCATTTGGTGGTCTCCTCCACAAACGCTATCGAGACTACATGCCAGGCATCACAATTCAAATCAAAAAAAGGATTCGACCGCTGATCGAACTCTCGCCTAGTTCCTCTCAAGTTTCCCGCCCTGCTATGCTCTTTTCGGGAGGCTGTATGCAAACTGGAGCCGTGAAGTGGATTGGTGAACAGAAATTCGTGGCCACAAGCCCGTCCGGACACGCCATGACCATCGATTCCGACCGTACCTCGAACAAGGCCCCCGGCCCGATGGAGCTCGTGTTGCTGGCGCTGGGCGCTTGCACCGCCACCGACATCGTCATTATCCTCGAAAAGAAACGGCAGAAGCTCGAGTCGCTGGAAGTGATTTGTTCGGGCGAACGTGCGACCACGCCGCCCACGGTCTGGACTAAATTGGAAATGCTCTATCGTCTTCGCGGCTTGCTCGACGACGCGGCGGTGAAGCACGCCATCCAGCTAAGCGAAGACAAGTACTGCTCGGTGGCCGCCATGCTCAAAAAAACGGCGACGCTCTCGTGGCGCTTTGAAATTCTTCCGCCGTCTTCCTAGTGCCAGGCCGGCGCTTTCGCCTCCGATGGCCACGGTCTTACTCAACAAGACAATATCTACTAAATTTCGGCTTTACGCTGCGGCCGTCATCCCGTTTCCGCCTCGATGAGACACTAATTTATTACCGGCTGGGAACGCGGGCGAGTTGGACCACACCTCCCTTTTCTCCCGGACAGAGGGTCTTCAACAATTACCTCAACCGCACCAGACGGAACTATCAGTTCACCAAGGAATTGTCGCTTCGGCTCATCTTGGATTACAACGGGACGATCGCCAACACCCAATTGTTCGATCGGCCAAGGAGTCTCGGCGGATCCGACAACGCCGAACGTCCTTTCGCGCCGACCAAGCAGTTCCCTACGGACCTGCTCTCGACCTATCTGCTGCATCCCGGCACGGTCTATCTTGGCTACAACAACGGTTACACCGATCTCACGCTGTATCCCGGAGCGCCGCCTGTGCTGCCGCCTTTTGTAAAGTTACAAGGTGCTCACAATAATTCCACGACCCGCCTGTTCTTCCTCAAGGTGAGCTACCTGTTCCGGTATTGAAAACGAACTGGCTCCTGCCTTGTATCGCTACGGCCCAATCGCATAAAATTCAGATTCTCTTGCCGGCTAGCTATCTCGAAGGAGAGTCATGTCCCACGCCATTGCGGCAAAGATTACGGGTGTAGCCGGCTACGTTCCGCCGAAGGTGATGACCAACGCCGACCTGGAGAAAATCGTCCAGACCAACGACGAATGGATCCGCACGCGCACCGGCATTCGCGAACGCCGTGTCGTCGAAAAGGGCATGGCTACGTCGCATTTGGCCACGGAAGCCGCAAAGGCGTTGCTGGCCGAAACCAGGACGGATCCCGCCGAGATCGAACTGATCGTGCTCGCCAGCGTCACGCCGGACATGTTTTTTCCCGCTACCGCCTGCCTGGTACAGGAGCGCATCGGGGCAAAGAAGGCGTGGGGCTTTGACCTGTCCGCGGCGTGCTCCGGCTTCGCCTACGCGCTGACCGTGGGCGCGCAATTCGTTGGCGCCGGCACGCACAAAAAGGTGCTGGTCATCGGAAGCGACACAATGACTTCCGTTCTGGATTACCAGGATCGCTCGACTTGTGTATTGTTCGGCGATGGCGCCGGGGCCGTGCTTCTTGAACCAGCAGATTCCGAGGAAGGGATCCTTGATTTCGAACACGACGTGGACGGCTCAGGGGGAGCATTTCTGTATATGCCGGGCGGCGGTTCGCTCCACCCCTCCAGCCAGGAAACGGTCGAAAAACGAATGCACTACGTCCACCAGGAAGGGTCGCAGGTGTTCAAGTACGCGGTACGGCGAATGGCCGAGATGGCGGCGCACCTTCTGGAAAAAAATGGCTTCACCCAGGACGATCTGAAACTGCTCGTTCCTCACCAGGCCAACCTGCGCATCATTCGAGCGACGCAGGAGCGCTTGGGAATCGATGATTCCAAAGTGATGGTTAACATCGACCGGTACGGCAATACCACCGCCGGGACAATTCCCCTCGGGCTGCGCGATGCCGTGGAGCAGGGCCGCCTGCACAAGGGCGACCTCGTGCTGATCGTCACCGTAGGCGCGGGATATACGACCGGCGCAATGCTGCTACGCTGGGCGTACTGACGATCCGTTAGGAAGTCGAGAGAATTAGCAAGAGCGCAGAGAGGCCGCGAGATCGAGATTGGCCTGTAACCGGCGGTCGACCAGGACGGCGGCGTAGCGGGCACAAATGGATCGCTCGCGCTCGCTCCAGAGGGTGAATGCGGGGATCCTCTTGCCGAGGATGGCGTCAAGAACTTCGATAAACCGGTAATACATGCGCACCGCACCCAATCCACTTCGATTCGGATTTAGATCGGGGGTCAAATCATGCAGGCCTGCCAAGGTCTGAAAATGCTGTGGCGTGAGGCGCCCATTCTCTACCCGAGCAGCAACTAGCACCCGGTCAGAGACGGGCTGGGATGCCACCCCGGCCACGACCGCCCTCCAATAATAAAGGGCGAACTGGGACAGGGCCACAATGGAGATCGCGAGTAGCATGGCGCTAAACATCCTCTAACCTCTAAAGGGATTCTGGCAGGCAGGAAAATAGATGCCAATAGGTCCAAAGTACCAGTGGGATGGAACCAACGGACGTAAATCACTGGAACCATTTGACTTACGCGAAAGCTGGGAGGGTAGACAGAGGGCTTGCGGGTAAGCTGGCCCCTCGCCTATCCTCCATCGAGAGAAGGGAGCGGGCATGCGAATAAACCGTGGCTGGGTGCTAGTGGCTGGGCTGCTGACAATGGGTGGGTTCCTAAATGTCCAGAAACGAGTCTTCGCCAAACCTTCCAGGGAGCAGACGGCCGACCGGGATGCCATTCAGGCGGTGCTCCTTGGGCAGCAAACCGCGTGGAACCGTGGCGATGTCGACGCCTTTCTGGTGGGATATTGGCGTTCGCCGGAGCTGACGTTTTCCGGAAGCAGCGGAGTGGCGCGCGGCTGGGATGGCGTGATGGCGCGCTACAAAAAGAACTATCCCGACCGGGCGGCGATGGGGCAGCTGGATTTTTCGGAGTTGGAGTTTCGGTTCTTGGGGCCGGACGCGGCGCTGGTTCTCGGTAAGTGGCATTTAAAGCGTGGGCAAGACTATGTCACCGCCGACCGAGGAGGGGTGTTTTCGCTGGTGTGGCAGCGCTTCCCGGACGGATGGAAAATCATTCACGACCATACCAGCGCGGTGGCCCCAGCGGAGCAAAATCCTTAGCTGCATTGGTCGGAACGTGAAAGAAGGATTCATCAAACGGTGGCTGGTCCGGCCAATTCTTGATTTGCTGCGGCAAGGAGTGACACCCGAGAAAATCGCCCTGAGCGTGGCGCTCGGGGCGGCCTTGGGTGTGATTCCGGTGTTGGGCTGGTCCACGGCGCTGTGCGCGATGGCCGCCATCGTCTTGCGGCTAAACCTGCCGGCCATCCAAATCGTGAACTATTTCGTCTATCCGGCGCAGATTGCTTTCTTGGTGCTGTTTTTCCGGTGGGGCGAGAGGCTTTTTCGGGCGCCGCATTTTCCGATTTCCGTGCCGCGGATTTACGCCTTGTTTCACGCTGGCGCATGGATCGCCATCCAGTTGCTGTGGACCACGATTTGGCACGCCATCGTCGTGTGGGGCATCCTCGCGCCCTTCTTTGTGGGATTGGCTTACGTGATGCTGATACGGCTGCTACGGCGTACGATCGGAAGGCCAGCGATAGAGCCAAACTTACCGGTCTGAAGGCCGGCCACTACAAAATTTCGAGGATTTCTTCGTAGCGCTTGAAGGGCGGAATCAAGTAGGCGCCGGAGAGTTCGCTGCGAGCCCAGGCGAGCATTTCGCGAGCGACTTCGAATCCGCGCTCGCGAGCGGCGGCACCGGCGGCTTCCATGGACTTCAGCATAGACTGGGGGATGACGATCCCGGGAACTTCGTTATTCAAGCGCAGCGCCTGCTTGTAACTATTCAGCGGCCAGATGCCGATCAATATGGGGATCGCTGGCTGGCCGCCTAGTTTCTTCAGAAATGCATGCCAGTGTTCAGGGTCGAACAGCGGCTGGGTCATGGCGAAGTGTGCGCCAGCTTCGACCTTGGCGTGGAAGCGCTCGATTTCGTTTTCGAGATCGTCGGCGACGGGATTCACAGCGACCCCGATGGTGAAATTCGTCGCGCCTCCGAGAGTCTTCCCTGCCCAGTCCGTGCCCTGGTTGAGCCGGTGCAGAACTTTTACGAGGCCGACGGAATCTACTTCGTAGACGCCACTGGTTTCCGGGTAATCGCCGACCGAGGGCGGATCGCCGGTGATCGCCAGAACGTTGCGGACGCCGCCAACGGTCCAGGCTCCGAGAAGGGCCGCCTGCAGGCCGATAATGTTCTGATCGCGCGTCGTTAAGTGCGGAACGGTTTCGACTCCGCGGGCTTCGAGCGCGCCCGCAACGATCAGGGCGTCCATGCCGACGCGCGCCATGGCCCCGCTATTGATGTCAATGGCATCCACTTTTTTCGAGGCCATGACTCTGTCGACCTGCTCGTAGATACGATCGAGCGAAAGGCCCTTTGGCGGGTCGATTTCCACGCAAACTGTGAATTTCTTGGTCTGAAGATTCTTCCAAAATTTACTTTCCGGATGGCGCTCGGCAACCGCCACTGGTTTTGCTACCGCCTGGGCCGACGGCGCGGCGGGATGCGCTTTTGCGGGACGAAGTGACTTCACCGCTTCAGCCATCGCGCGAATGTGCGCTGGCGTCGTGCCGCAGCAGCCGCCGAGAATCCTGACGCCGAGCGCGGCGGCTTCGCGAGCGAAGAGCGCAAAATATTCCGGCGAAGATTTCGGATAAACGATGCGGTCGCCTTCGCGCTTGGGAAAACCGGCGTTGGGCATGCCGCTGACACGAATATTATCGACGGCGGCAAGTTCCGCCAGAATGGGCAAGAGCGCCTGTGGCCCCAGCGTGCAGTTCGCGCCAATCACCTGCACGTTTTTGCTTTTTAATTGCGCGGCCGCATTGGTCGGGCGAATGTCGCCGTAGGTAGTGCCTTCCTCCGCGTAGGTCAGCTGAGCGACGATGGGCAAACCGGAAAACGAGCGAATCGCATCAATCGCTAAGAGCAATTCCTCGATGTAGGAAAACGTTTCGAGAATGTAGAAGTCCACGCCGCGCTCTTCGAGCGCGAGGGCCTGCTCGTGAAAAATGTCCTGGATTTCTTCCGGTTCAGGATGGCGCGACTGCACGCCGAGTCCCAGTGGACCCATAGACCCGGCGATCAGAACTTCGCGCGCAGCCGATTCGCGCGCTTCGCGGGCGATTTTCACGCCGCGGCTGTTGAGCCGTTGCACTTCTTCGGCGAGGCCGAGGGGGGCGAGTTTAAAGCGATTTGCTCCAAAAGTATTGGTTTCAATGATCTGCGCGCCCGCTTCGATGTAAGCCTGGTGCACACGAAAGACCGCTTCCGGCTCGGTGGAATTCAGCTCATCGAAGCAGCGCTGCGCGCCCACCGTCTCGTGCAGCATCGAGCCCATCGCGCCATCGGCAATGAGGATGACATCTTTAAGCCGTTCGTTAAATTCCTGAATTCTCATTCGGGGCTCTGGTTCACCCTTAGGATCAACAAAATACGAGCTGTCCCGGGGCAACCCCTAAACCAGTGCGGACGGCGGCGATTTTGGTCGCGCTGGCCACCATCGTCGGCTCGAATCTCTCCAGGGCCGCGGCGGCCAGAGAATATCCGACGAACTTGATCCCTGCGAATGCGACTAGACCCGGAGGTCCTCCGAATGGTGCCTGGCACTTCTGCTCCTTAGCGTTTCTGTTCCATGAGGCTGGCGACGGTGCTCATCAGGTCGTACTTGGTGAGGATCTCGAAACGAGAATCGCCCATTTCGACAAAGACCGCGGGATTCTCATGGCTGAGGATTTGCGTGATGCGCTCGACGGGGGCGGTCCGGGGCACCTGCGGCAAAGGTTTGCTCATCATTTCGCGAACGACCAGCTTGCGAAGATCCTTGCCCTGAAGCGCGAGATTCAGGATTTGGTCTTCGTAGATCGTGCCGATGGGAATGTTTTCCTCGAAGACGGGAATCTGCGAGATGTCTTGCTCCTGCATGGTCTTCAGCGCATGAAAAACGGTTTGGTGGGGTCGGGCAATGACTAGTTCACGAACTTTGCCGCTCGCGTGTTTGGCGTTAACGACTTGCATTGCGGTGATGGCGGTAGCCGCGTCGACGTAGCCGCGCTCGTGCATCCACAAATCGTTATAGACTTTGCTGAGATAGCGAGTGCCGGTGTCCGGCAACAACGCGACGACAAAATCATTCGGACCGAGATCCTTGGCCAGGCGCAACGTCCCGGAAATGCAGCCGCCGCCGGACCCGCCGGTGAAGAGGCCTTCCATTTTCGCCAGGCGGCGCGCGACCACGAAACATTCCTCGTCGTTTACCTGAACGATGTCATCGAGGATCTTCAGATTCATGGTCGTGGGGAAAAAATCCTCGCCAATGCCTTCCACAACGTATGTCTTGGCCTTGATGGTTTGCCCGGTCTTGACGAAATCGTAGTACAGCGAACCGTACGGATCGACGCCGATAATTTTTACGCCGGGATTTTTTTCCTTCAGATATTTTCCCACGCCGCTGATGGTGCCGCCCGTGCCTATCCCGCAAATAAAGTGCGTGATCTTGCCTTCGCTGTCCTCCCAAATTTCAGGGCCCGTGGTGCGGTAGTGCGCTTCGGGGTTCATCGGATTGTCGTACTGATTCGGATAGTAAGAATTGGGAATTTCGCGCGCGAGTTTCTTGGCCACGGAATAATAGCTGCGCGGATCCTCCGGCTCGACGGCGGTGGGACAAACGATCACTTCGGCGCCGAGCGCCTTCAGGAGATCGACTTTTTCCTTGGATTGCTTATCGGTAGTGGTGAAAACGCACTTGTAACCGCGAACCGCGGCGACCAACGCAAGGCCCATGCCGGTATTTCCCGAAGTGCCTTCAATGATCGTGCCGCCGGCCTTGAGCAGGCCCTTTTTTTCGGCTTCATCGATCATACTGATGCCGATGCGGTCTTTTACCGAGCCGCCTGGATTGGTAAATTCTGCTTTGACATAGATTTGCGGCTTCAGGCCCTTGTTAATGCGGTTCAGCCGCACCAGCGGCGTGTGACCAACAGCTTCCAGGATGTTGTTGCACTTCATCAGTCTTCTCGATTTCTCCGCCGAACGGATTTCAGTTTAACATCTTGACAAGGAGTTCCCCTACTCTAGCGGCACCTGCCATGGCCATTTTGCTACGTTCAAGCAATAAGAGAGTAGATTATCCTTTCTAGTCTAGTTTCTGTCGCGAAATCGAAAATACCATGTCAAATCAGGGGTTCGCGAGCTTTTCGGTGCTTATTTTTCACTTGACAAGTATGTGTGTAGTGTGGCACACATAGAACATG
>Ga0210399_10000071_pt1 | contig 71932 bp, 54 predicted proteins | sample IncBWC14MmetaG_FD_150865 | JGI IMG/M metagenome (GOLD analysis project Ga0210399, IMG submission 150865) | Forest soil microbial communities from Barre Woods Harvard Forest LTER site, Petersham, Massachusetts, United States - Inc-BW-C-14-M | ecosystem: Environmental > Terrestrial > Soil >...
CGAAACGGTTTTACGCTGTCCCGGGGCCGCCTCAATGACTTCACCGAGAATACGGGCGCGAGTTCCGGCGGCGACGTGCCGCGGCCACCAGCCCATCAAATCGAAATTGCGAAAATGCTCTCCGCAACGGGCGCGCACGGCACGGTCGAAGTGATCGCGCGAGTTCCCGTCCAATCGGTAAGAGTAACTCTCACCATAGATGTAGAGCCCAAAGCTCCTGCTGCCTCATATGCGACGTCCCAGCCCTCACTTCCTCATGATCGAACGACCCCGCCGGCACTGCGTCCTCCAAGTCCACCGCCCGATCCTGAGACTTCAAAACTTGCTGCCGGACGTCAGCTTCCGAAACTCCTCTTTGTCACCAATCGACCGGCCCTGGCCCGAAATGTTGGCCCTGCCGCTGATACCGCCCTCGACATGATTCGCAAAGCGGGACACCCACTGCTCGATATCCAGAATCCCAGTAATCCTGGACCCGAGGTCCGCGCGAATCTCGATTCTAGTATCTCCGGTGTCGTCGTGGTCGGCGGCTACGATGTTTTGCCGTCCCAAAGGCTGGACGTACTCACTCCCCAAATGCGTTCCGACCTGGGTAGCCAGACCCGCAACGATGACGACAGCTTTATTATTTGGAGCGACGGCTTTTATGCAGATGCCTCGGATGACGGCATGCCAGATAAGCCTGTCTCTCGAATTCCCGACGGGAATTCCGGCGCTCTCTTGCTAACCGCCCTTCAGGCCGGGGGAGTTCAAATCCCCAACGGCCGCTACGGCATTCGCAACAGCCGTCGACCCTTTGCCGACAAAATTTGGACTACTATCCAGGGCCAGGCAGCCATGCTCATAAGTGGTCCGACGAAGGCCGCTGGGTTGGTACCGGCTGAGGTTCAAGCACAGTTCGTTTATTTCATGCTTCACGGCAGCAATGCCGATACGTCCCGCTTTTGGGGCGAAGGCCCTGGTCTCGTTGAAGCATTTAACGTGACTTGTGTTCCGGATGCTTGCGACGGCGTCGTGTTCGCTGGATGCTGCTGGGGCGCCCTTACTGTGGACCAGATTGCTTCTCGTTACACTGGAGGGACACTAAAGCAACGCAGCCTTGCGAATTCCATCGCCCTCAAAATACTCGCGGCAGGTGCCACCGCCTTTGTTGGCTGTACTGGAACACACTATTCCCCTGATGATACGGCCGCCTTTGCCGGTGGCCCGATGCACGCTGCGTTTTGGCAGCATCTAGTCGTTGATAAACAACCTCCAGCTCTCGCGTTGTTTAACGCGAAAATCGATTACATCAGCGGAATGCCGCACAACCAAACCGATCTATTTGACCAGGCGATCGAACGCAAGATTCTAAAAGAATTCACTTGTTTGGGACTTGGGTGGTAAAATATGGGTAGGAGCAAGCTATGGAAACCAAACGATCTTCACAGGGGGTAAAAATGTCGCCCTTAGAGATAGCCGAAAAGGCTATGCCAGGCTGGAAGGCCGTCACCGCGGAATCGGTTACGGATGCTCCCGACACCGCCGAATCGGACGCTCATCTCCCGTCTCTCGCAGACCTAAAAGCCAAGTACCTCGGGCCCGCCGCTGCGTCCGATGCCCTCAATATCGAGGAAAGCGGCGAGCCCACCAACACGACGGAAGTAGTGACACTTCAGTCCGGCCCACTCAAGAGGAAGGTCGGGGTGAACACGCAAAAAGGTGTTGTGACCTGGAGACAAGGTTAGCCTATTAACCGTTCCCGGGCCTCCCGTAGTTCGTTCTTGTCTCGATACCTCGTATCTCTATCCTCCCGCAACTGAACACACGAAGTGCGGCGTCTGCCTTGGCTATTCCTGTGCGTCTTAAGTGAATGGCGTGGGCAGAGTATCTTGTGGTTGCCCCGGCCTGATTTGAACTAGGGACTCATCGGTTGAGGACCGAATATTCTTACTTTCAGACTGACGCCTTGATGAGAATACTCATGGATGGCGTCTCACCACGAAAGGCCCGTTCCTCGGTTCCCAACCGAAGCCCGACTATTGGGCTCAGAACCGAATGGTGCCGGGCCATTGCCGATCTAAGGCCCGATTCGTGGCAACTTTTTAGACGACCGTTGCGGCCTAGTACAACCGTCTCGATACCGGTAGAGAGCTTTCACCAGTTGAACGCGGAGCTGCGGAGCACGGAGTGGCCAAACAACAGCGTCGCTATAGGAGGCTTGGAACCCATTTCATTCACAGCCTTCTCTGAAGTTCTCGCACAGTCAGACAATCCCGCGGGGACCAAAAATGTGATTGCAGGAACCTCGACGTTTGCCAATCTCTGCTGTATTTGGATCAAAAACAATGAAGGCAATGTCAAAACCTTCATTCAGCCGAAGCAAACAAGAAGCAAGGCAGAACAAGCCACGCAAGGAATGTACGAAGGGGATTTCGTTCTGCTCTTCCATGCCGATTTGTTGAGCTTCGCACTTCCGTGGTTTGCTTCGATTGTATTGGAATAAAAGTTGAAGATCTTGTTTGCTCACTGACCGCCGGGGTCCCAGACGGCAGCAGCAAAGATCTAAACCTGTTATTTGTCATTGAGCATAATGACCACCCAGAACATCCTGAATTCATGTCGTTCGCCGAAAAGCTGTTGTCTGATCCACCAAAACTGCATACCGGCCTAAGCGGCTCGGTTGCATTCGTGAATTCCGCAAATCGGGATCATGGGAGAGCCAAACAAGAAGAGTATGGTAGGTCGGCTATCTATTATTATCGTCGCGGCAATTGGTCCGGCTGTGGAGATAACGGACCACTCACGGTTATTCCAAATACGTTCGCTCTCGAAAACTCCGCCAATACGCTTGTCAGAACACGGTTTAGAGAAGATGGTCCCAGCCGAAGACAGAATCCAGTCCATCGCGTGCCGCGACGACGAATGGACCCTCGACTACGAAATGCCGCCGCTCAAGATCATGCAGATTCGGCTCGCCGGGTTGTCGGGCATCGATCCCGCGCATGGCCGCCACGCCGCTCTCGAAATCGAAATGGACGGAACGTGTTGGGAGCTCGATGAGTCCGGCGAACCTCCCGCGCTTGGATTTGCGCGCTTGCTCAAGCGGGAAGATCCCGATGTGATTCTGTCTGAATGGGGTGACTCCACGATCCTCCCGTTGCTCCGCCAGCAGGCACAACGTTTGAGGTTTTCCTTGCCCCTGAATCGCGACGAGTCTGCGTCCATTCACCAGTCCCGCGGCCGCAGCTACACGAGCTACGGGAGAATTCTCTTCAAGGCGAGTGCCACCACTCTCTTCGGGCGCATACATGTGGACAAGCAGAACTCCTTTATTTCAGAGAAGTGCGACTTTGCCGGCCTGTGGGAGCTCGCTCGAGTCACCAAGCTCCCGCGTGGCCATCATTCTTCTTTCGCAAACCGGAGGAAGGACCTATAGCGAGGGTTTTTCGCTGCGTTGGTCCCAGGTGGATTTCGATTACAAAGTGATTCGCCTGGACAACAATGTGAAAACCCCCGGATCCACGGAACCGATTCCGCTCTCGCAGTACGCCTGTGACGTCCTGCAGGCATGGAAGCGGAAATCGTCGCCCGTGGGTGAGTACGTTTTTCCGAGCCCGGTAAACCCCGGCAGGCCCATTTCAACGGTCAAAACGGCCTGGCAAGGGACGCTGAGGCGAGCTGGCGTGACAGCATTTCCGATTTACAACTTGCGTCACGTTTTTTGCACCCGGCTCAGCGAAGTGGCAGCGGACGCGGTTGTGCAACGCGCCATGCGCCATACAAGCCCCGAAACAAAACGTCACTACCAGTTGGGAATGGCAGAGCAGGTAAGGCAAGCAGTGGAGAAAACCAACAAGCGGCTGTACGGAAAGCGGGCACCGTTACATTTCCGTGACAGTTTGCCCGAAAACGAAAAGGAGGAAAAAATCGCAATCTGTAAATAGTTGAGAAAGAAGGAGAAGTTGGCTCCCCGGGCTAGATTCGAACTAGCAACCCTTCGGTTAACAGCCGAATGCTCTACCATTGAGCTACCGGGGAACAGGGCAAGTTAGATCCTCATTTTACAATACGATGCACTAACATGCCACTCTCAGTCCACGTGTCACCACGCAATCACGGCCGGTGCATTAAAGAAGTTCTTTCCCTGGGCGTCGCATTTTCCCACCGTGTGGCTGCATCGCGTAAATCGCCGCCGCTCCCAACGTTCCCGACGCCGCCATGATCTTCCACGCCAAGTCGTAACTATGTCGTGCATCAAAAATCTTTCCAGCGATCATCGGTGCTCCCCACTGCCCAAGCGAGTAGCCCATAATGATCAGCGCCAAAATCTTTCCCAGCGAGGCGGTACCAAAACGCTCCGCGGTTACCAAAGGAATTAGCATGTAATCCGCACCCATGGAAAATCCAAAGAGCGCTACAAACATCCATAGGGACGCCGGTTGATGCGCCATGCTCAACAGCAAAATGCTCGTGCCAATCAAGAAATAGAAGAGCACCATCGTACTTGCCTTGCTGAAGCGGTCCGCCATGTATCCAACAACCACCCGCCCTCCCAGGCTGGCCACCTGCACGGCCGCAAAGAATCGTGCTGCGGCCGTCGCCGTGTAACCCTGATCCTTGAGAAACAAAACAAAATGCTGAATCACTGCCCGATCCCGCCGATCACCAACGTCGAACCGAGCAAGATAAGCCAGAAGTCGACCGAACCCACCGCTCCGCCCACCCCACTCTTAATCATAGCCGCGTTCGGACGTGCCTCCGCCGAGCTTGCCTCGTCAGGTCCATCCGGCCGCAGGCCTACTTCCGCTGGATCAGATTTCGTGATCCAAATTCCCACTGGTAGCAGTACGCCCGTAACCGAGAAGCCCACAATCTCAATCGCATTTCGCCAGCCGTATCTTTCGATTAAGCGGTTGACCAGCAGGGGAGAAACTACTCCGCCCAATCCCAATCCCAGATACGCATAACCCATCGCCTGCCCGCGCCTCTCCTTGAACCACCGCGCCACCAGAACTTGATTCGCGATCGGTCCTGCCAGAACGTAGCCCAGAACCTCGAGAATGCAGAGAGCTTCGTAGTGCCACAACTTCGTGATTCTCGCCATCAATACCAGTGAGGCGCCCACGAGTCCCGCTCCCACCAAAATTACCTGACGCGCCCCAATGCGGTCGATCACCACCCCCGTCAGCAAGCCACATGGCAATCCGACAAATAGGCATCCGTGAAAAAATCCTTGTGTCAGTTGCGCCCGTGAAAACCCGAGCGATTCGACGAGCGATGGATAAAAAACTGGAAAGCCATAAAAAACAATTCCGACAGCGAAAAAGAGGTTTAAGAACGCAGCAATAACAATCCACCAACCGTAAAAAACGCTCTCAGTTCGACCATTTAGCACACGAACCTCAGCTTCTCGAGGCTGGGTGGAAACCGAAATGTCCGGCGAATGCCCGGTAGTTCCGGTTGTGCCACCAAGGTCTTTGTCCTTGTGCTGCCCATTAGCCAAATGCCCAATCCAACCTGGCGCACAGATAGGGAGAAATGGCCGCCGAAAGGCTCTCCCTCCCGTAAGCGATCTCACTTCTAGCTCGCTGTTTTGCCGATTGGCAGGGCCGAACGCAGGTTCGCCGTATCGAGCGCCAGGCGGACGGCACCCATCAATTGGGCATCTACCCCCAGAGCGCTCCGCATCAGCCGCAAAGGTGCGCGCGCACTCCACCGCTCCAGGAATCGTTCGGTCGCATCAAATAGCGCAGGGTGTATTCCCACACGCCCACCCAACACAAAGAGTGGGCAGTTCAACACCAGGGTCATGTTGTAGATTGCGGCAGCCAGCATTCGCCCGGACTGCTCCAGGATGATCTGCGCCTGCGGATCGCCCTTCATAGCGCCATCGAATACTTCCGTTGCCCTGAGATTCTCCGGCAACGTGGTGCCGCCCTGTCGCCACAGCCGCTGCCACTGCGCCTTGATACCTTCGCCTCCGATAATGCCTTCAAGCGTGCCCGGCTTGCCGCGTTCAACCGGCTCATCCTTCGCGCCTGGGACAAGCATGTAGCCGATCTCGCCAGCGGCCCATCTGCTTCCATGGAATAGCTGGCCGTTCAATACGATACCTGCACCGATTCCAGTTCCGATGGCAAGGAAGACAAAGTCGGTCGCTCCTTTCGCCGCACCAGCCCAACTCTCGCCAAGCGCCGCGAGATTCACGTCGTTGTCCACAGCTGCCGGCGCACCCAACATGGTTTCGAGCAAACTGCGCAGCGGAACGTCCTGCCACCCCATGAGATACGACGTGGCGACGACGACGCCCGCATCGACATCCGTTACACCGGGCACGCCGGCCGCAACTGCTCTCAGTACACTCCACGGGAGAGACACTTCTTGCAGCAGGTCTTGCACACCCCGGTCAATCATGTGCGTGACCGCTTCCGCACTTCGACTATTCACAGTCGAAGAAGAGGACCGGGCCAGCACAGCGCCGTGCATGTTCGCAAGCGCCAACCGTAGGTTGGTCCCTCCAATATCCACGCCAACGACGTATCCGCTATCTGCTGTCGTCGGTGGATTTTGCTGCTTCGCCCTCGTTGACGCCGTCTCAGGTGAACTGCTGCGCGTTGTTGGAGTTTCTGTCATACGCTGCTTATTCATTGCGCAACCACATTGGACGCGGCGCTGATGCTTTCCAGTTCACGGCCTTTCGTTTCCGGCACAATAAAGCGCACGAAAAGCAGTGTGATGATGCAGAACACTCCATAGATGATGAAGGTAAGCGCGTTGCCAGCAGCTTTGATAAGCGACAGAAATGTGAGCGAGACCAGGAAGTTTGAAGCCCCGGAACCGAGCGTCGCCGCAGCGATACCGCGGGCGCGCAGCCTTAGCGGAAAGACCTCGGACGCCAAAATCCAAGCGATCGGCCCCATGCTGAATGCGAAGCACGTGATGTAGACCATCAGGCAGACGGTGGCGACGATCCCGGGCGATGATCCGAATGCGGCCTGATTGTGGAACGCGTAAGCGAGCAGGAAGAGAGAGAACGTCATTCCGCCGACACCAGCGTATAGAAGCGGCTTGCGGCCCACCCGGTCAACGAGTACAAGAGCGATGATCGTCGCGAGCATATTTGTGACAGTCACGATAAGCGTCGCAAAAATCGCACTCTTGCTTGAGCCAATTCCGGCAAGCGCAAATATTTGCGGCCCATAGTAGATGATGGTATTGATGCCGGTAACCTGCTGCAGAACGGTGAACCCCACGGCGATCAAGAGAGATTTGCGCACCGCCGGGCCCCAAAGAGCGCTCCAGCGCTTGTCGACTTTCGCCAGCAGGGCAGTTCGAATGTCCTCCAATAGCGCATGCGCCCCAGCTTCCTCCGTATAATTCTTCAATACTGACTGTGCTTCGGCTAAGCGGTTCTGCGCAAACAACCAGCGCGGACTTTCCGGAAGAGTAAGAATCAGGATGAGGAAAAGAGCTGCCGGAACGGCTCCGATCCCGAACATCAGCCTCCACCCTTGCTGCCCGGCTAGCGAATAGCCCGCCACGTTCGCCAGCACAATGCCCACAGTAAGGGCGAATTGGTAAAGGCCGATGAGAGTTCCTCGCGACTGCGGCGGAGCAAGCTCCGAGACATAAACCGGCGCCGTCACAGAGGTGAAGCCGATGGCCATTCCCAACAGCGCACGCGCGACGATCAGCGTCGCTACATTTGGCGACAGGGGAGCGAGAATTGAACCGACAATGAAGATGCCTCCTCCCCAGACCAGCGTGGCGCGCCTGCCGATGCGATCGGCGATGCTTCCCCCCACCAGCGCACCGAGCATCGCGCCGATGAGCACGACGCTCACTACCACCTCTTCCATTCGCGTTGACAGCCTGAATGAATCGCGCACAAAAATCAGCGCAGCGGCGATGATCCCCATGTCGTAGCCGTAGAGAATGCCTCCCAGTCCGGCGATGAAGGAGACTCTCCAGATAAAACCGCGTTTCACTTTTGTCTGCGTAGCGACTATTGAATCGGACAATGTTGCCTCTCGGTTGGCGAAGATACAGGCCGTTTCGATGTGAACAGATCCGTTGGTTGGTGCACACTCTTAACCTTGTTGACTGCACGATGGCAAAAGCTAGTCATCACTACTGTTCCATTACACCGTACTGAAATCGCGGTGGCAGCCGACAGCCGTTCCTTTCGACCATGCCCAGTGTGAGCGCTTGCGGCACTAAAAGGGACGTGATGCCCTCCCACGGCTCCGGGACCTCTTCGATCTTGACCGGGAATAGCTTCTCAGTAGCATCCTGGTCTTCAGTGGAAATGAGCACGACTCTACCACCGCGCCTGTTGCACTCCTGCGCCAGCTTCACGCCTAGTTCGGCGACTCGACCTAGCGCGAAGATAATCGCCACATGCGATGCGTCAACATCCAGGCTAGGACCATGCCGAAAGCCGGCACCGGTATGCGCGGCAGCGCGATGGCCGCTCATCTCGCGGATGCAAAGCGCACTCATGATCGCCCCACCGTATGCCGCTCCGCGCCCAATGATCTCAATGTTGGCGGCGCCCCGGCAGAATCGCTCCACCTCGCCTCGCAGCGAAAAGATGGGATCGAGACTGGTGGAAAATACTTCCATAGCGCGTTCCGCATCTTCCTGCCATGGGCGGCCAAGAATTTCGGACGCAAGAATAATGGAGGCCGCAGTGGCGTTCGTATAGGTCTTCGTCGCGTTGCCATACTCTGGCCCCGCTAAGACGGGGAGCCTGTTTTGAACTAGTCGCCAGCAAGTGCTTGCAGGGTTGTTACAAATAAGACCAAGAGGCCTGTTCCCACTCGCCTTTACGAGCTCCACTAGCTCCGCGCTTTCCCCGGAGGTGGTCAGCAATACGGAAATCGCAGCTTCATCCCACACACGCGGCGCATAGTGCAGCCACTCGCCCGCGTCCACCGAAAACGAGGGTCTTCCTTTGGACTGCAAGAGAATCGATCCGCTGATAGATGAACAGAACGACGCGCCCAGTCCGATAAAGAGCACAGGCCCAGCCTTCTTGGTCGCGAGATTGCGGAGCACTGCGAGCTGAGAGCGAACGATAGGATCTCGGCCATAGGTTCGGATTAGGTCACGCAACCGCGCGGGCTGCTCTCGGCATTCGATTTCAAGAATTTCGGTCCCACTGGCCGCGAGCAGTCCTTTGGAAGGCTCGATGCCGGAGATCCAACGCGGCTCCGGGGTCTTATTTTCTTCCATTCGCATCTCTCGGTTTGCTACAACATGCGCGTAAGCTCCTCTACAAACCTGTACAAAGGCCGGCCACATTAGGGCTGATGTGGCAGGATCAGCACCGGGTTCTTGTCGAAGAAGTTGACCGGCTGAATCAAAAAGTCGTTCCACGGCGTGGGCATGATCGGCCAGTCCTCCAGGCGAACAACATGGTGGAACCCCAACGTATACCAGCCGACGATGTCCGTGTTCTCGATGGACCGATTCGCTTTAGCCCATGATGCAGGCCCTTCCAGTCCACTGCTACTGGTGACATAAACTCCCCGCAGTATAGAGCTCGTCAGGGTTGTTAGGCGTCACCCACATCTGGTGTTCAGAGAAGCCACCTGCCTTCTGTGCGGGATCTTCGAGTGGCATATTGGAGACGGCCGTGGCGCCAGGCATGATTTCGTAACCGGTGGGATAGCCTACATCTCCATGCTGTGTTGGATTGATGAAGTGCCACATGCTGGGCCGCCGCGGATCAATATCAAGAATCGCGTCCTTCTCAGTCTTCGCCATCGACGATTCGGCTACCCAAATACTCTTGCGCGAGCACCCGGAGATCTGTTGAGGAACTAGCCGATCGATCATAAATCTGTTGTTTGGAGCGTCGACATCCAGCTCGAGACGATACGAGAGAAGGCTTGAGACGATGGTCTTGTCCGCGAAGCGTCCGCTCTCCTCAAGCGCGTCATGAACCGGCCAGTATTCGTCCGTAGTGAGCGCATCTAGAGGGTGTTGCGGCGACCTGGTTTGCGCGGCGACTGAAGTGAGGGAAAATGCGAAGAAACCAAGCAGCAGGACCTTCCCGGTCATCGTCAAATCCCACGTCCTTTCCGAACTGCCCTACGGCGTTTGTGGGTTCTCAATATACTTCGTAACGATTCATTACTATCATCAAGTGCGGATCTAAAGCAACAACTTCGAGGCCCTCGACGCGGATTTGCTGCTGGAGGCCACCGATGATATAGCTATGTGTCTGCCTCCTTCATCGGGGGAGAATACACTTGCGCCGACCTCAGGATCACTCAATTGGCCTGTGCTGCGCTTGGAGCCGGCCCGCCAGGCCCGATATGCTCTGTTCCGCCGTTTCGAACTAAAGTGAAGAAGAAACCTATTCCGATCGGCCGACCCTCCGTTTTGCGCCACGCCAACGCACTTAGTATCCTCACGCTTTTGCGCGAGTGCGGTTCGTGTTCCAGAGCCGATCTGGTGCGCGCTTCCGGGCTCAGTGCTCCTACCGTCACCAACGTGGTGAAGGATTTGCTCGATGAAAACCTCGTCGAGCCTATCGGCGAGGGGGAGTCGAGTGGTGGTCGGCCGCCAGACATGCTCCGCTTCAAGGCGGAGCGCGGCTGCATTCTCGCGGTGGAAATCTCCGCGGAAAGCCTTTCATTCCTCCTTGCGGACCTGAACGGAAACGAACTCGACACGCTCAAGGTACCGCTTGCAAACCGCAAGACGACGCCTGACGCCATTTGTAACTACGTAGACAAAAACCTGGATAGCTTGCTTCATAGAAAGAAGAAGACACGCGAGCACCTTCTGCTAGTGGTCGTTGGAGTTCCCGCTATTACAAACGTGGAAGAAGGCAGCGTTCTTGCAATCAGTACACTTGAAGGATGGCGGTCGGTGCCGCTGCGTGCCATGCTCGGCAAAATCGTCGATTGTCTCGTGATCGTTGAAAACGATACGAACCTTGCTGCGCAGGGTGAACGTTTTTTCGGCGCTGCACGATCCGAGCACGACTTCGTCCTGATTCAGATAGGTGCCAATGTTGGCGCCGGCATTATCCTGGGCGGCAAAATACACCACGGTTCCCAATGGTCAGCGGGTGAGATTGCCTATCTTCGTTTGCCTTTTGTCTCGCGCAAAAAACCGACCATTCACGAGTTCGGCGAGCTCGAGTCGGTGCTCACCTGCTCAGGGATTTTGGAGAGTTGGCGTCAGGAGAGCGGGAAATCCGGCCGGGACACACGGCCGCGCGCTGCGGAAACCGACGCCGTAGGCGTTCTCAATCTGGCGCTGGCTGGAAATGCGCGCGCCAAAAAGATCGTGCAGCAGCGAGCAGACATAGTCGCCGACATAATTATCAATCTTTCGCTTATTCTGAATCCCAGTCTGATTCTTCTCGGCGGAGAGGTTGGCAGTCACCCCGTGCTGATTGCCTCCGTGCAGAAGCAGCTAGAAGGAAGCGAGTTCGCGGTGACAAAAATAGGCGCCGGCGCGCTTGGCGATCGTGCTGTACTTTGGGGCGCAATCTCGGTTGGCCTCGATGCCATTGCCTCCGTGCTCCTCCCCCTGCCCCGGAGCTAAGAGCTCAGCCTCACCTCCAAGACCTTTCGGTGACAGCCCCTTCGCAATGTCCATTGACAGGTTGTGCTACTTAGTTTAACAATTTTACAAAGCGATGCGTCGAAGGCTGAATCATCAGTGCACCTTATGAAAACTACTCACCGCGGACTCCTGCTGTTGCTTTTGACCCTCACTGGCTCCTGCTTCGCCCAGACCAGCCAGAAGAAGCACCTCCTGGTCATAGGTGAGGAAAAGGGCTACCGCCACGAGTCCGTCTCGCACGCCATGGCCACCATTGAGCATCTTGGAAAACAGACTGGCCTGTGGGAGACGACCATCCGCACCGACACCGAGGCACTGACAAAGAAGAGTCTCGAATTCAACGCTAGGAACCTGAAGGACTTCGATGCGGTGTTCTTTTTTACCGGCGGTGATCTGGAGATGGATCCGCAGCAGAAGACTGACCTTCTGTCTTTCGTGCACGACGATGGCAAGGGATTCATCGGCGTTCACAGCGCGGCAAACACGTTTACCAAGTGGCCCGAGTTCGGAGAAATGGTTGGCGGCACGTTTGACGAGCACCCGTGGGGGACCTTCGATGCGCCAATCATCGTCGAGGACCCAAACTTCCCGGGCATGCGGCAATGGCCGCGAGTCTTCGTCTTTCACGACGAGATTTACCAGATGAAAGGCTTCTCGCGCGACAGTGTCCGCGTTCTTATGAGCCTGGACGCCCACAAGCTCGATTTAAGCAATCCCAAGGTGCATCGTGCAGATCACGACTTTGCAATTGCGTGGGCAAAAACGTATGGAAAGGGTCGCGTATACTACTCGACTCTTGGGCACCCCGAAGACAATTGGGATGATCCCAGACTGCAGCGGATGTACCTTGAGGCGATCAAGTGGGTGATGGGATTGGTCGACGCTGACGTTACCCCAATCAAGCCTCCCGTCGCGGCAGGTTCGTCTCAATAGCTCCACAATTTTCGAGAATAGGAGCCTCGCTGGATGAGCACGCGACGAACCTTCATTAAGCTCGCTGCCGGTTGCTGCCTGGCCATCTGTCTCTTGCTGCTACTAGCATCCGTATCCGCTTGGGGCCAACCACCTCATGCCGTCCTTCCCTTGGGCTCACCCGCTCCAGATTTCGCGCTTCCCGGCGTGGACGGAATGGTTCACAAGCTCAGCGACTTTGCAGGCAGCCCCGTCCTCGTTGTGATCTTCACCTGCAACCATTGCCCAATCGCCCAGATGTATGAACAGCGTATTCAACAGCTCTACGACGACTACCGGAATCGAGGAATTGCGGTCGTGGCAATTCAGGGCAACGATCCGAAGGCCTTAACGATCGATGAGCTGGACTCCTCCGATGTAAGCGACACATTGGATGATATGAAGATCCGTGTCCAATACAAACATTTGCGTTACCCCTATCTGTTCGACGGCGACACGCAATCAGTGACACGAGCCTATGGACCGCAGGCGACTCCACATGTTTTCATCTTCGACAAGGACCGCCGTCTTCGTTACGAGGGCCGGATCGACAACAGCTACCGCATCGAGCAGGTCATCACGCAAGATGCAAGGAATGCAATCGAGGCGCTTCTGGCAAACAAGGAAGTGGCGGTAAAGCACACAGGAGTGTTTGGCTGCTCCACCAAATGGCAGGAGAAATCCGCCTTGCGGGAAGCGGCCGAGAGGAAGCTCGAAGCCCAGCCTGTCCGTGTTGACCGGGTGGATGCAGAGGGCTTGAAGAAGATGCGCGCCAATCGCACCGGTCACATAACGCTGGTGAGCTTCTGGGCTACATGGTGTGGCTCCTGTGTGGCGGAGTTCTCCGATCTGCAGGACACCTATCGCATGTACGGCGTTCGTGACTTCGACCTGGTGACGGTGGCCGTGAATATGCCGGATGAAGAGCCGAGCGTATTGCGCTTCCTGCAGAAGAAGCATGCCACCAGCCGAAACCTTTTGTTCTCCTCCGACGACACCGCAGCTTTGCAGGCGGCGTTCGATCCCACCTGGGAGTCGGCTGTACCTTATACAGTGCTGCTCGGTCCCGATGGCAAAGTTCTGTATAAAACCCTAGGCGCGGTTGACCTGCTGGAACTGCGCCGGAAGATCCTGGCGGTGATGCCCTCGGAGTATATCGGGTTTAATAAGTACTGGACCGCCGACTAGCTATCGGAAATTTTCGTTACTGGCTCAGACCGGCTCCCATCTGGAGGGTGTGTGAAGAAACGGTCATTCCTGGAAGCAATTGTGTTCTCTTCCCTGCTATTGCTAGCGCCTGCCGTGCGCGGCGATAATGAGATCCCCAACGCAGCTTGGAAGCGCCCCGTGGGACTTCCCTTAGAAAATCCGGGTGTAAAACGCGGTGCCACCGACATCGATGACGGCTACTGGCAAGGTGCTCCCGTGGGGGGCTTCGGCTCCGGAACATTTGCCAGAACATATCGCGGCGATTTTGCGCGCTGGCACATTAAAGCCGGCGTTCACAAATATGAAACGCCCTATGCCAATCAGTTCGCCATGTTTCAGCAATCTGAAGGCGACTCGGAGGGTACCGCGCAAGTCTTGATGACGGATCACCCTCATGGCGACCAACTCTCCAGTTGGCAATGGAACTATCCCGTCGGTGCGGGAGAATATGCGGCTCTCTATCCCAAGTCTTGGTTTGACTACCGGTGGGACAAATTTCCCGCTCACGTAGTTCTGGAGCAGTTTTCTCCCGTTCTTCCCGATAACTATCGCGAATCAAGCTATCCAATTGCTGTCTACCGCTGGCACGCGGAAAATCCGACAAAACGTGCGGTCACGGTTTCTGTCCTGCTTTCCTGGACCAACATGGATGGTTGGTTCCGCACCTTCACTCGTGATTTCAAAGGAGCTCCCAATCAGGGAAACTACAATCATTTTGTGAGCGAGACCGTTGGCCGATCGGGAACGATGAAGGGCGTCGTGTTCGAACGCAACCGCGCCGAAGGCGTTGAAAATGAATGGGACGGCCAGTTTGCAATTGCCGCGCTCGACTCTCCCGGCGTGGAGGTCACCTATCAAACGACATTTCTCGCAGACGGCGACGGGAAGGCCGTATGGACACCTTTTTCAAAAGACGGAAGACTTGCGAATAGCGACGTATCTTGGGTAAGCGCCAGCGAAAAATTTGCGGGTGCGATCGCTGTGCGTTTCACATTGCAACCCGGCGAAAAGAAAATCGTCCCAATGGTTATCTCTTGGGATTTCCCCATCGTCGAGTTTGGCCAGGGACGCAAATGGAATCGGCGTTACACAGATTTCTACGGAACTTCTGGAAACAATGCTTGGGCGATCGCCCGCGACGGACTCTTGAATGCCGCGTCTTGGAGCAATGCCCTCGAGACCTGGCAAGCACAATACATCAGCGATGAAAGCAAGCCTCTTTGGTATCGGGGGATGCTCTTCAATGAACTCTACACTCTCACGGACGGGGGCACATTCTGGGGCCGTCCCGCAGGAGGCGATAAGAAAGCTCCAGCCTCTTTTGCGCTCCTCGAGTGTTTTGACTACGCATATTACGCCACTCTGGATGTTCGATTTTATGCATCCATGCCACTGCTGAAATTCTGGCCGAAAATCGAAAAACAAGAACTCCGCGAATTTGCAGATACCGTTCCGCGCGAGTATCCGGAAAAAGGCCTCTGGGTTTGGAAAACTCAACAGACCGGTGAGCCCGTTCTGCACAAGCGCAAAAAAAGGGGCGCCGTACCCCACGACCTGGGTGTACCCGAAGGCGATCCTTTTATTTCTGTCAATGAACCGGGCTGGCAGGACACCAATGACTGGAAAGACCTGAATTCGAAATTCGTTCTGATGGTGTATCGGGACTATGTTTTGACAGGACGTAAGGACACCGATTTTCTTCGTGAAATGTGGCCCGCGATGAAGGAAGCCATCGCTTACTTGCAGCAGTTCGATCACGGCAGCGGCGTGCCCGAAAATAGCGGCTATCCCGATCAAACCTACGATTCATGGACCGTTCGCGGCGTCAGCGCCTACTGCGGCGGATTGTGGCTGGCCGCCTTGCGTGCGTCGGAAGAAACTGCTCGCATTCTTGGAGACCCCCAAAAAGCCGCGGAATATCACGCATTATTTCTTAAGGGACAAAAATCGTTTGTGAGCAAGCTTTGGAATGGCGAATATTTCAACTACGACATGGAGAGCCCCGGCCGGGACGACGTGCAGGCAGATCAACTTGCCGGACAGTGGTACGCGAATATGACTGGCTTAGGGGATTTGGTGCCTCGCGATATGCAGTTGTCGGCCCTCAAGAAAATTTTTGCGTTCAACGTCATGAAGTTCGGCGACGGAGAGATGGGTGCTGCAAACGGGATGTCCGCAAAGGGCGCCATCCTTAGCGACAACGAACAAGGCTTAGAGGTTTGGGCGGGTACGAGCTTTGGCTTGGCCGCGCTTTTTCTTAGCGAAGGTATGAAAGATGAAGCCTACAGGACTGTGTGGGGCCTCTATCACGTCATTTATGAAACCAAAGGCTATTGGTTCCGCACTCCGGAGGCGTGGGACGTAAACGGAAATTTCCGCGCCTCCATGTACATGCGTCCGGCCGCAGTATGGGCCATGGAGATGATGAAGCCTATGGCCGCACACCGTCTGCCGAGCGATCTCCGATAGTTCCATGTCGGCCATCAATCACCGTTAGGTTGTTCTTTCCCATATTAGACACGTACGCTTTATTGGCTGCCGTATCCACCGCAATAGCATAGGGACCATTTCCGGTCGCCACGGTTCCGATCACCGAATTGTTGGTGCCATCGATCACCGTTACGTTGTTGTCGTGTGTGTTCGCCACGTAGATCGTGTGAGTCACTGAGTTGATTCCAATTGCTTGAGGACGCGTTCCGACCGCCACTGTCGCAATCACCGAATTATCTGCTCCATCGATCGCCGTCACGCTGTCGCTTAGATAGTTCACTGCGTAGACTCGGTTCGCGACTAAATCTACAGCGACCGCACAAGGACTATCTCCCGTGTTCACTGTAGTCGTGTTGTTAGTCGCGCCGTCGATAACCGTTAGTTTGGCCGACCCTTTGTTCACAACATAGATCTTGTTTGTGGCCGGATTCGGCGCGATGGCCCAGACATGTATTCCTGTCAGCGCCGTAGTGGTGTTGTGCGTCGCGCCATCCATTACCGTTACGTTTTGGCTTTCGTAGTGAGTCAAATAGATCTTGTTCGTTACCGGGTTTACCACAATTGCGTCGGCCTGAAGACCTGCTCTCAGATTGCTCGTGGCATTGGTCTTACCATCGATCAGCGTCATAGTGTTGCTGAAGGTTTTCGACACATAGATCTTGTTGGTTGTCGGATTTGCCGCGACTATGTACGGAAGCGCTCCTACGTCCACGGTGGCGGTCACTGCATTGGTTGCCCCGTCGATAACGGATACCGTGCCGCTGGCCGAGTTCACCACATAAATTCTGTTAGTCACTGGATCTACAGCGATCGCCCTGGGCTCGGATCCAACTCTTACCGTTGTGGTGGAATTGGCCGAGCCATCGATAACTGTGACTGTACCGTCGGTGGAATTCACCGCGTAGACCCTATTGGTTTTCGGGTTCACTACCACTGCCTGAGGACTGATTTGCGTCCCTGTCGCGGCCGGCATCTCTGCCTGCGTCGAGATCGTGCCAAGCCACAGCGCCGCGTCTTCGATCAGCTTGTTCTGAATTGGGCTCGTAAATATCTTGTCGCCGTGTCCCATATTCATATAGAGCATTTTATATTTCGTGTTTGTCCACACCACCGGTAGATCCCCGCTCGTCAGGACATCCTTAAAGCCAATTGGATAATTGGAAGGATCCAAGGTGACCAGGACTCGCACGTCTTTATTTAGCCGTGGGCTTGGCTTCCAGATATACCACTCGTTGTCAGGCGACATGAAACTCTCTGGAATGTGCCTTGTCACAGGATGTGACCGGTCATCAACGGTCAGCTTTGCGGGCAAAGGTGGCCAGCTGTTGATGTGAAATATGCCGCCACCCAGGAAATCCACAAACCACGGCCAGTTTGAATCTCTATCGTTGTACGCGGCCACATGAAAGCCCAGCCAGGCGCCTCCGTTTTCAATATATTTTTGAAAGGCGCGCTTTTGCTCGGCTGTTGAGGGCTCATCATTTAACCAGACAACCACTTGGTATTTTCCAAGGTTGGAATCGTTCATCTCGTCCCAGTGCGTCGTCGAATCAAACGTGAAATTGTTTTTTTGTGCTGTTTCTGAAAAAAACTTTAGGGCGCCTTCCGCAAACAGAACATGGTCTGGTTCCACGCTTGTTGAATAAAAGGCGAGCATCTTAAAACGAGGCTGCTGCGCAAGAGCCGCACTCAGAGAGAACAAAAGGACGAGAGTCACAAGGAGTATTGGGAAATATCTTTTCATTGGTGCGCTGCCCATAAAATTGAATTATAAAAAAGAGTTGTGAAAACGGGGTTTTGAAAATGCTCCGGACGGTGCCCCATGAAAATATAGATATTTCGAGCCTTGTAATGTTCGTTTGCCCAGACCACGGGGTGGTCACCCATCTTGGTGGATGTATCGGGCGAATAGGTGCCCTCGTCCACGCGCGCAAGCACGTGCACATTCAGGCGCGGCGACTTATTGTAGGTGTACCACTCTTCATCCTTCACCGTGAAGGAGCCGCCAAGGTTCTTCATCGCGGGATGAGACGCGTCTTCGACGATGACCGTCGCGGTCGCAAATTTCGGAATATAGCCCGTGAATCGGATATCCCCCATGAATTGGGAGAACCAGGGCCACATTTTGTATCCATCAAATTCGCCCAGCAGGGTAGCGTGATGAAACCCGATCCATCCGCCACGACCCTCCTCGATATATTTCACAAAAGCGGTCATAGCCGTTGGCGCCCAGGCATACGGTGGATAATCGAGCTGGATGAACAACTGGTAGTGAGATAGGAATGCGTCATCGATTTGCCCGGTATCCTGTATGTAATCGACGGAAAAGTTGTTATCCGTCGCCAGTTTTTGCAACCAAACCTTCGCCGCATCGACAAAAGGCTGATGTATCCCGCCATGCTCTGCCAATGCAACCACCCTGAATTTTGGTTTGGAATCCTGCGCAACGGTTGCAGGTATGGGGGCGAGTGACAACAGAACGAACATCCACCAACAACGGTGAGCCGGGAACCACAAGCGAACTAGATGTGAAAATGGCATCGGTGATCCTTATCGTTAGTCTTTCGCTGGAGATGAAAAAAAACGCAATCGAGGAACGCGCGTCTCGATCGCGCAATTGGGGAAGCCTCGCGCATCGTGGTTGAGTGCACGGGATTTGACCGGTTGAGCCCGCTCCCTTTCGCAGACAAACGATTGCTTGACCTCTATATCACGGTTTCAGAACGGACGGAATATTGAGGTCTGGCTGCCCTATCAAGAATTGCTCCGCAATAAGCAAACGCCTGATTCAACGCGCGAAAAAGATGAAACTACTTGGATGCGCTTTGTACAGACGAGTCCCTCCCGTTTGCCAGTTGGTCGTGGACTCTATTCTGAACGACAGGCAACTTATCGATATCTTCGGATAACGAGGTTGTGACGATCGGAACGATACAGCCCCAGAACATAAAGAATGACAACCCCTTTCGATGAATAGATGACCTGCCGGATGCGCAGAACGGGTGCATGCTTTGGCAGGCCCAAGAGTTCCGCTGTTCTCGGGTCCGCAGCGGTGGTATCGACCTCTTCGTCGGAATAGCTCAGCTCAATGCGATAGTTGCGCTCCAAAGTGGAGAACAAAGACTCTCTCTGCAAGGGGGCCGATTGCAAACCAGAAAACTGCTCTGCGGAAAGATAGCAGGTCTCCAGGGCGAAGGGCCGGCCACCGGCATACCTCAAGCGCTCAAGTTTAAGGACACGACTCCCCGGTGACAGGGATAATTGCGCCGCTGCTTCTTCTTCGTTGTCGATGATCTTTACAAAAAGAACCTTCGACACCGTAGCCAAGCCTCGGCTTCGCATCTGCTCGGTATAACTCATTAACTTATTGAAATGAATTTTGGGAGCGGCAACAAAAGTGCCAACGCCGCGACGCCGTTCAACCACCCCTTCGCGTTCCAGTGAGGCGAGAGCGTGCCGAGCGGTCATCAGGCTCACGTCATGAATTCTTGCGAGTTCTCTCTCCGAAGGCACCAAGCTTCCGACACGCAGTTCGCCAGCCTCTATGACGCTTCGAATCGCGGACTGGATCCGCTTATATGCGGGAATCTTATCCGTTCTTTTCGCTAGCATCTCAATTCCCTCTGCTCAAGCCTAAGTTGCGCAGCAAGCCTTACTAAGGTTCCCAGACAAAGAGACGAACAAACCGGGAAAAACGTTTGGCTGATTCTGCTGGTCTTGCAGATTTCCGGAGACCTCACACCGCCGGCAGCGATCGTGCCTCGCAGCTTAACATGCTCCATAACTCTGGCGAGGCGGGATGCGTCCATCGGCGAGAAAAAGTGATACCGAGCAGAGACAGGTCGGTACTTCTCATAACATGCCACTTTGTTCTTGACAATTACAAACTCCCGCTATATAGCTACCCGTCATTGGTCGCCGTTGCCCGGGTGGTTTGTCGTTTTTCTAAAATTTAGAAGAAGGAAGAGGCTGCCAGGCTTGCGCGCAGCAACCTCTTTCGGGGGAGCTATTGTTATGAACAGACTGCGTCTGGTTCGTTGGGTGTTTGCGAGCGCAGCGCTCATTCTGACTTCATTTGGAGCGCAGTGCGTCCGGGCTCAGGAGGTAACCGCTACGATAACCGGAACGGTTACCGATCCGAGCGGCGGAGCTGTCGCCGGGGCCACGGTTACCGCAAAGTCGGTGGAACGCGGCCTTATTTATACGGCCGTGACCAACGATTCCGGTATCTATCGCATCGCGCCACTCCCGGTTGGCAATTATGAACTCAAAGTGCAAAAGACGGGATTCGGATCGGTCGTGTACCCGGCATTTGTCCTCACGTTGAATCAAGTCGCGCGCATAGACGTCCTGCTGAGAGTCGGCTCGGTCAGCCAAACGGTTGAGGTAATCGGCGCGGCGCCCATCTTGAAGACAGAGTCAACGCAGGTCGATACCGTCATCAACTCGGCCACCAACGATAATCTCCCGCTCGCCGCGCGCAATTACGTGCAATTGACCCTGCTTGCGCCTGGGTCGGTATCGACCGATCCCAGTAGCTTCAATTCCGGCAACAACACAGGGGGTTATGGGAGCCGGCCGTTGATTAACGGCAACCGTGAACAGGCCAACAATTTCCTGCTCGACGGCATGGATAACAACCAGGTTTCGGATAACCTCCTGGGTTACACCCCGGCCCCGGATGCGATCGAGGAATTCAACCTGATTACCAACAATGCGCCGGCGGAATTCGGGAGTTTCATGGGCGGCATTGTCAACGCTACCATCAAGTCCGGTACCAACAACTTCCACGGAGACGTGTGGGAGTTCTTCCGGAACGACAAGCTGAACGCGAATAGCTGGTCGAATAATTTCAACACTGATAGTACTGGAGCGTGGGCCCCTCTCCCCAAGGCCAAACTCCGCTGGAACATGTTTGGCGGCACGCTTGGCGGCCCGGTCCTCAAGAACAAGCTGTTCTTCTTCGCAGATTACCAGGGTCAGCGCTTCGACACCCCGACTTCGTCGGCCACGAAAACTGTCTACTCGGCCGCCGAGCGCACTGGCGACTTTGGCCAGCTATGCCCCGCCGGATTCGACACTTCCGGCGTTTGTACGTCAACCGCCAATGGGAACGTTCAGTTGTATAACCCGTGCGTATCGTTTACCGCTGTCTGCACTGCTTCCTCTCCGGCGGCCACCACACGCCAGCCATTCCCATTCAACAAAATTCCCACAGCCATGCTCAGCCCTGTGGCGAACGCGCTCTTCGCTTCCTCGCTCTATCTGCCACCCACAAACACTAACTCGCAAAATAACCTGATTTATATCGCTAACTCGATGCAGAATGTCGACCAGGGCGATATCAAGGTCGACTACAAGGCCAGTAGTAAGGACAACATTTCGGGTCGCTTTACTCGGGCCTTCCAGAACAATCCGTCGGCGAATTCGTTTGAGTTATTGGGAGACAGCAACTCGACTACGCCGATCTACAACACGGTTGGCGATTGGACTCGCAGCATCAACACCAGTCTTGTCAATGACGCCCGCTTCGGTTGGAGCCATATCACGCTGAATCAGGGTACGAGCTGGGCCTCAGGCGTCGGGCAATTCGGCAATACAATTGGCATCGGCAATGGTAACCCTACCGGCATCGACGGGCTGCTGGCCACCAACTTTTACAATTCCGCATTAACTAACCTCGGAACTACGGAGCAGACGACGAGCTTCGACGATAAGGTCTGGCAGGCCGAAGATGCGGTTACCTGGTCGCACGGCCGGCACACGTTCAAGTTCGGCGCCGAATTAATTCACCAGACCATCAAGACCTTCTATGCGGGTAACAACGGGCAACTTGGCATCATGGAGTTTGACGGCCGGTTCACGAGCAACACCATCGGCAGCGCTGGCACCGGCACAGGAGACGGTGGCGCGGACTTCTTCCTGGGTCTCCCCTTTCATATTGGCCGTGGCGTCAGCACAGGCAAAACGTGGACACAGACCAATAATGTTATTGGTGTCTACGCTGAAGACACATGGAAAGTCACGGAACGCTTAACCTTGAATCTCGGTCTGCGTTACCAGGCCTTTACTCCCTGGGTTGAAATAAACGACCAGCAGTCTAATTACAATATTGCCACCGGCAATGTTGACCTCGCCGGGAAGAACGGAGCCAGCAGATCTCTCTATAATGGCTTCTATGGGGGAAGGGACTTTGAACCGCGACTTGGGTTTGCATGGACCCCTGCGATTCTGGGTATTCACACGGTGATACGCGGCGCGTTCACCATTTCCTCTTATCTCGAGGGGACAGGTACGAACCTGCGCTTGGCCCAGAACCCGCCTTTTACGCCGGCCCAGCTCGACACCCTGTACAACGGCGCACCATTGCCTGGTTCGACCACCACGGACGGGATTCCGCCCACGCCTCCGACCGGTAGCTGCGCGAACTATTCCTGCTTCGCGGGCGGCATTCTCAACCTTTGGGATCCAAACGTTCAACCGGCGCTCGATGACCAGTGGAACCTGGCAATCCAGCACCAATTCTGGGGCGATACCACCTTCCAGATTGGGTACGTCGGCCAGCGCGGAACTCACCTCATGGTGCCGTTCTCTTATACGCAAAGCGTACTACTTCCCAATGCCACTTGCCCGACTATGCATCCGCCTGTGACGAATCCGCCGACTGCGCCGGTGCCATGTAATGCTCCGAGCCCATTCTTTGCCAAAAACCCAACATTTTACAACACGATTTCGCCGCAAACTGGCGGGACCCAGTCGAACGGAACCATGTCCTACAACTCGCTGCAGGCCGTCCTCCAGAAGCAGATGAGCCACGGTTTGCAATACCAAGTTTCGTACACCTTCTCCAAGTGCATGTCCAATAGCACGGGTTACTACGGAGCATGGAGCAATGCTCTCAGCGCATCGGCATACTGGCAGAACATCTATGATCCGAAGTCGGAATGGGCGCCGTGCTATTACGATGCCACCCACGTCCTGTCTGCCTATGCCCTTTATGAGCTGCCAGTCGGCCGCGGCAAGGCCTTGGGCAATGACATGAACAAAGTGCTCAATGCCGTTGTCGCAGGCTGGTCGGTCAGCCCGATCATCTCCTTCCGCACAGGCTTCCCCATGCCGGTTTCCGGTGCAGCGGATAATTCCGGGACGAATTCTCGCGGTTCGCGTGCCGATTGCAATTCTCTCCCGAGCATTACGGGAGCGACACCGATCAGCACAGCGGGAGTGGGTGGCTACCAGTGGTTCACCAACAACGGCAACTTCACAAACCCGGCAGTGGGGACGTTTGGAAACTGCGCTCCACAACTCGGAGGTCTGCGAGGGCCGCGTTACACCGACATAGACTTGAGTCTGCATAAGGACTTCTCACTCACGGAGCGGTTCAAGCTGCAGTTCCGAACTGACTTCGTCAATGCATTCAACCACGTACAGCTCAACGCGCCGAACATGGGCCTTGGACCAACGATGGGGCAGATTGGCGCCGCCCAGGGCGCCCAGCCGCCAAGGAACATCCAGTTAGCGCTGAAGCTCTACTACTAAATATAAACCGCGTATAATGAGGCAGGCGATCACCCCCGTCTGCCTCATTTTCTTTGGCCATGACGCTCAGAGGGGCACGTTCGAAAGCAGAGAAGCCTAATACAAAATGTCTAGATACACGGGTGCTGCTGCGTTTTTTGTCCTCTTAACTGGCTTTTTGTGGTCCGAACCAGTCATTTTGGCTCAACAAGCGAAAGTCACTCCTACACCCCGCGGTGGGTCTGGGGTATCCCCGGACAAAGCGCTCAGTTTGGCGGAACAAGGGCATTGCCAGGGGAACATTTCCATCCTGAGACGTGCTATGACTGTCCAAGTCCCGGAAGAAACCAGAAAAAGGGCCGGCATAGTTGGACTGCGGTGCTCTTTGACTTTGGACGATCGCGACTCCACCGTCGACTTTATCCGCTTGCTTAACAAACAGTTTGGCCAAGACCCTGACGTACTTTTTATCCTTGTCCATGCCTACTCCGATTTATCGACGCGAGCGGCCCAGGATCTTGGCCGCACGGCCCCGCAATCCATTCCCGCACACAAGCTCAACGCTGAGGCGCTCGAGATGCAAGGGAAATGGGAACCCGCTCAGCTTGAATATGAAGGCATGATCGAAAAGGAACCTAATGCACCCGGCATTCACTTCTTGCTTGGCAGGTTGTTGCTCTCGCGGCCTGATGCCAGCCCCGACGCCGCGGAACGCGCGAAGCAGGAATTCCAAAAGGAAGTCCAGATTGATCCAAACAATGCTGGCGCCCAGTACGTCTTGGGAGAACTTGCCCGGCGAGACGAGAATTGGGATGAGGCTATCTCCCGATTTTCCATGGCCGCAAAGCTCGATCCCGATTTCGGGGAAGCCTACCTCGGCTGGGGAGAGTGTCTTGTCACTGTCAAAAGATACGAAGACGCAATTCCGCCTTTGCGCGCGGCGGAGCGTCTGACGCCTGGAAATCCCGCCGTCCATCACGCGCTTGCTATGGCCTTGCAGCGATCCGGTCACACGGAAGAAGCAGAAAAGGAATTTGCGATTCACCGGAGCCTCAATTCTGTGACGCCAATGGCGCCCGCCACAGAAAAGCCACAATAGTTTTCGTCCTTATTTGATTTCGGATGCTGCTACATGGAAGCTCTGAGAGTTTGCCCGGCGCGGACTGAATGAGAATGCCAAGTGGGATTCGTGCACTGCAACTAACACGGCGCGATTTCGTCTCCAGGATGGTGGCAGGAGCCTCGCTCCTGCCGCGCTGGCCGGGATTTGTCTTGCCCGAGGCACCGCAATTTCCCTTCGAGGAAATTCCCCCTGGGAAGAGTGGGATCCGATGGGTTCATTCGAATGGAAAGTCACCCGAAAAATACCTTCCGGAAACCTCAGGTGCGGGCTGCGCATTTCTCGACTACGACAACGACGGCTGGATGGATATTTACCTGGTGAACAGTGGCAAGTGCGATTTTTTCACTCCGAACCCGCCGCTACGCAACGCGCTGTATAAGAACAATCGCGATGGCACGTTTACGGACGTCACCTTAGAAGCGGGAGTGGCAGGGGGTGGATTTGGACAAGGTGTGGCTGTCGGTGACTACGACGGTGACGGATTCCCCGATGTGTACGTCACTCAGTACGGGCGTAGTATTTTGTTTCACAACAATGGAGATGGCACGTTTTCCGATGTAACGGAAAAAGCGGGAGTCGCTGCTCCCGGTTGGGCTTCCAGTGCCGTCTGGTTTGACTACGACAATGATGGCCGCCTTGACCTATTCGTAGGGCGCTTCGTGAATTTCAGCAAGGAACTCAACAAACCCTGCGGAATCCACGATGACGGCCGTCATCACTATTGCATTCCCAAGATTTATTCGCCCATGCCCAGCTGGTTGTTCCACAACAACGGTGACGGTACGTTCACCGACGTCAGCCAGGAGTCTGGCATCGCCGGTCGCCTCGGCAAGGTATGGGGCGTGGTCGCGACGGACATCAACAACGACGGCCTGATCGACTTGTGGGTAAGCAACGACACGGTGGCCAATTTTCTCTTCGTCAATCGTGGCAAGGGAAAATTCGATGAAATCGCCACCACTGCCGGCGTTGCTTACAGTGACGCCGGCCGAGCGAGATCCGGCATGGGCGTGGACTCTGCCGATTTCAACGAGGATGGATGGATGGACCTGTTTGTGGCGAACCTCGACCGCGAGCTGTTCGCCATATACAAGAACAATCATGACGAAACATTTGACGACGTGGCGCTCCCTGCCGGCATCGGCAAGGCCACAAAATTCATGAGTGGCTGGGGTTTGAAATTTTTTGATTATGACAACGACGGGGACCTGGATCTGTTTCTCGCCAACGGCAATCCAGATGACCTCATCAGCTCCCTGCACGGCGAAGTCACCTACGAAGAGCCGCTCATGTTGTTTCGCAACACTGGGAAATTCTTCCAAGACGTCAGCGCACGCAGTGGCCCTGTTTTTGCCATGCCGATGTCCTCACGCGGACTAGCAATTGGAGATTTCGATAATGATGGCGCCGTCGACGTCCTGGTCTCCGTTAATAATGGCGCACCGCTTCTCCTCCGCAATAATGCGGGCAGGCAAAATCACTGGCTAGGAATTCATCTGATTGGGAAAGAGTCCAATCCGGATGCTGTCGGCGCAAAGCTTTCCTACCAAGCCGGGGACTTGAAACGCAGCCGCACAAAGGTTGGCGGAGGCAGCTATCTTTCCTCTCACGACCCCCGCATCGTCTTAGGATTGGGGAAGCACGAGAAAATTGATTGGCTGGAAGTAAAGTGGCCGCTGCCGAGTGGAGCCACGCAGCGGTTCACGGAGCTTCCGGTCGACCGCTACATCAAGCTGGTTGAAGGCGAGAACAAATGGAAGTAACCGACCGCTTCGCGAAGAAGGTCCGCTCTTGGGTCCCGTCCCTGTCAGGCGAGGGCCAAATCAAGAGATTGTAGAATTCATGAAACCTTTATCCATCCTGCTCGCAGGTACACGGTGTTGCGCGGGATACTTTTCTCGGACCGGAGCCGAATTATCCTCCTCCCACGTTTAAGGAGCGCCGATCGTGCCGACGTACCGCCAAATCTGCCATCGGCCTAGCAAGGCTGCCCCTCCTCAATGCTGACGGCCAAACAGATTTTCTATCGCGTTCTTCCATGAACAATGTCTTACCTTTGCCTTTTTCGATGTAATTGGTGAACGCGGCATTCGCAACGTCTGTCCACTTATCATGGTGCGGGGGCTCCGGCGGGAATCACAGGAAGCAAGAGCGCCGAAGGATGCTCAGCGTCGTGCAGGATCGTGTTGGTGGCCGAGACAAACTCGCGGCTCGTCGCCTGATCCGCGCCGGTGTTCAGGTTTCGATCAAAACGCGGGAAATTACTGCTGGAAACTTCCAGGCGAAGGATGTGTCCCTTCTTAAAGACGTTGCTCGTAGCCCATAGGTCCACCGAGATTTTGTAGACCTGGTCCGGATTCATCAGCTCGGGCTTCTCCTGCGAATCCCGATAGCGCATGCGGAGAACTCCGTCGGTGAGATTCATGGCGAAGCCGCCGGGTGAGACGTCCACGAGCTTTGCCGTGAAATCGGTGTCAACTGCCGAAGATCTGGCCCAGAGCTCAAGCGTGACCGGCCCGGTGACTTCCAGATCCTCGGTAAGCGGCTTCGTGGAATAGACAAGTACATCGTTGCGATTTTCAGCGGCGCGCTGGTCGCGAGGGCCCGGCTCGTAGTGCTCAGCGTCGCAGCAGAGCGAGCCGCCGATGGTGGGCACAGGATTTGCCGGATCATAGGTAAATTTGTCAGGCGTTTCTTTTTTTGGCGGCATGAGGGAAAGTCCACCGTCGCCGAGCAGCGAAATGGCCGTACGGCCCGAGTGCAGGAAGTAGCGCGTGGCTTTGGCTTCCGGCGGAGGCCAATCCGATTCCTGGTGGTACGCGTTCGCGCCCATGACAAAAATGCGCACGGGTTTGGCCGCGGTGGACGCCCCTTCCATGGCAAACTCGTTCTGCACGCCCTTGAAGAGATAGTCGTACCAATCAACTAAAACTTCTGAAGAGGGAAATTTGACCGCTTCGTCTCCGAATTCCACATCGCCGATGCGGCGCCCGAAGCCTGCGTGCCCTCCGATTTGTATCAGCAGGCGCTGGCCGTTGCGCGCCGCGTCCGTGCCCCCGTGCGCCTTGATTCCCATGTAATTCCTCAGAGTTCCACCTAGAAAAATGTCATACCAGCCGCCGATATGAAGGGCCGGGACTTGAATATCCGAATAATGCTCCTCGATGGACCACTGCTTCCAATACTCGTCGTAGTCGGGATGCGCTAGCCAATCAAGATAATACGGCGCAAGTTGCGCCGCGGCGTCGGCACCGGCCGGAAGCGATGTGTAGTTAAACGCGGGATAGTGAGTGAGCGGAAGAATGGGCGCGCCCACCAGCGCGTCCGTATTTTTCGCAATCAATCGCCATATCGTGTTCGTGGCCAGCTGGGTCGTCCAATTTTGGTCGAACCACTGTTCAAGCGCTCCGCCCTGATACGCCCAGCCGTCGTGATAGTTGCTGGCCGTGACCACAGGGCAGATTCCCGCAAGATGTGGAGGATGGGCAATTGCGGCGAGCATCTGAGTTGCACCGACGTAGGAGCCCCCGGTCATGCCAACTTTGCCGTTCGAGTATGGCCGCGCAGCAGCCCATTCGACTGCATCGTAGCCGTCGTCCGACTCGTGCCGGAACGGGTACCACTCGCCTTCAGATGTGAAGCGCCCACGAACATCTTGCACGATGACGACGTAGCCGTGCGTTGCAACCTGATACGCTGGAGCAACTGCCCAGCCTACGCTTTTATCGTACGGCGTGCGCATCAGGATGACCGGAAATTTCCCGTCAGCCTTCGGACGGTAAATGTCCGAATAGAGTGTCACGCCGTCTCGTGTTTTCATTGGGATGCCATTCTGCACGATCACGGCATAACTTTGCTGTGCGCGAACGCAATACGGTGCTAATAGAACTACGGCACAGGTCCTGAGGATTGCGTGAACGATTCTCCGCTGGAACAAGCCCGCCTCCCTACGCAACATTGAAGTGAAGTACCGCCTCGAACCAAAATCCGCATATTTCATCCCGCGAGTCCGTTCGCAAGTCAGGAAACCTGAGCCGCAAATTCGCAGTCTCTCTTGGCGTCAGTTGCTGGACGTTTCAGTGATGCAGGAACAGGCGGTCACTCTCTCCGCCGGTAGCGCTAACACAAACCAAATGAACCAAATCAATCACGATCACCCGGCCTCGCGAAGCAGTGAGTCGCGTCGCGTGACAGGGTGCTTATCTCCGAGCAGCATTGGGCTCCTCTTTTTCTTCCTTATTCATTCTTTTATGTATGCCTACCGAGGAGCAATTTGCTTTGAACTGTTTCGCACTGACTCTATAACACCCTCCGGAAAAATCAATGCCTGAAGTCGAGTTGGAGAGAGCTGCCACCATTGGATGGATCATCACTCGCGATTCGTCCCGGGTGATGGCGCACCCGGAATGTCTGGTCCGCCGCTTCGTCGCAAGCGCAAAACTGAGAATGTCACCGGTTGGTCTGCGCAAATGTATATGGCCTTTGTTGGAGTGGATCACTCCTGTCTAGGATGGAATGAGCTATGCTGTTTTCCCCATTAATTATTAGCCGCACCGTGGCCACTGACGCCGCCGCTTCTTTTCATGGTTCGTTACAGCGAGCGCTCACGCGAAGAGGCTTTCCACGAGAGAACATGCAAGCCTGGCTTGATGATTACCGCTGGGAACACAACTACATCCGGCCGCATGAAGCCTTAAATATGAAGACACCCGCCAGTGTTATTGTCTAGTTCCATGACATGGTTTACAGTGTGTCCCGAGACATCCTTTACAGGGTGCTGTCTGACTTGGCGGTGAGGGTCCAATGCTCGACGATCGTCGAGCATTGGACGAGCGGGTCGATTTCGCGAACCAGTGTCGAGCAGCAAAACACCATCCAGCGGTGTTCGGTGTGGACGAGCTGGACCCACTCACCTGCCAGCGCCTTGTTGATTTTCCAGTTTCGGCCTTTGGCCTTCACCTTTCCGTCGCGGCCGACTTTCAGCACCCAGGCACCAGCAGGATATTCCCATCGCGTCGGCTTCGGATCGTAGCGTCGTGGACTGGGGCCTCCATACTCCAGTAAGGGACGGGTTGCTGACCACACGGGCGCTTGAAGTGGCGCATCCCATTCGATTCGATCTTCCACCCGGTCTACGGGTAACTGCGCTTTACGTCGAGGTGCCAAACAACGCTCCTCGCATGAAGTCCCTGGTGTAGCGGCAAGAACGCCCGATTTTCACCTCTGGCTCCTACCTCTGCAAGCTCCTTGATTACTTCATGTCAAAGCCGTGAGGGCGCGCTGGCCCCGTGGGGAAAGCGGTGTTGAAGTCCACGTCAAAACGCGGATCCAGTTGCAGGTGATCTTTGAACACCTTGATTACGTGAACGTGGTGGTCGCCTTCAAAGTGGATCTTCCCGAAGTCGTCCTCATTGAGGAAGTAATCGGTGACGACTAAGCGCTTGTCATCGTGGGTAAGCATGATCATGTGCGGGCCGGTGTTCACGCCCAGGTTGACGATTCCTGCCTGGAAAGGATGCTCAGGGTCGCTTACATCAAGCATTCCCACCTGCCCAGCCTGGAATGATCCGAAGAACAAGCGGTTACCGTTTCGCGGCATGGCCAGCAACTGGGTCATGCCTCCGCGGACGGGAACCTCAAAATGCGGAACAATGGTCTCGCAGTCGAATACTACCTTGGCAGTGCCCGCCTTGGTGTCCACCAGGTACACCAGGCCGTCAAACATGCCTGCCGTGAAGGCGCGCTCTTGCGGATCACCGGGAATTAGTGTGACGTCCATGGTGCCAAGTGCGCTGGGAATCGCGACGGTGCGGACGATCTTCCGCGCCTGTAGATCCCACACGCGAATGGCTCCGCGCAGCACCGGATCACCGGGGACAACGTTCAGCGTGCTCGCAGGCAGGATGAAATCAGAAGTCACCATCAGGTTGAGCTCCGGACGCGCGGAGATACCGTGCGGATTGAATCCGTCCTGCGGAGGATCGTCCGGCCACTCCTTGATCAAACGCAGGCCGGCATCGAACTCGGCCAGACGCCCGGGCGCCCCGCCACTCGCCGATCCCATCTGCGTGACCAGGAAGCCGCCGGCTTTCAGGGGCAGGAAAGCGTCAGTGATGCTCGACTCCGGCGCGCTGGTTGAGGAGAGAAATTTCGGGTGGCGCGCGTCTGACACGTCAAAGAAGAAAATGCCGTTCTGCCCACGCAGCAAGCTGAGCAGGCCCCCACACGCCAGGATGTTGTGATCGGCTGAGAGATGGCAGTGATGCGCTTCATTGCCCACGTTTCCCGGAGGCGGAACGGGAACCGTTCCGATTACTTTTCCGTAGTCCTCGGAGTCCTCGTCAAAGTTGATGACCGCAAGAAAGTCCGGGGCCACGCGGGCCTGGTCGCCCGCCCAGACGTAGAGAGTCTTCGCCGGCTCATGCCCCTGGTGGTCGAGGTCTTGGTTGGTGTCCTTGTGGCCTTTGTCGAGCGCCTTTCCAGCGAGAGCCAGCAAAAGCAAGGTGCACATCAGGGATGCGGAATACAGTTTGTGATTCGTCTTCATGATCTCTCCTAATCGTCCGCGCGCCGTTGCGCCCGGATGGTTACAGTTTTGACTCACTATACGACTCGGGAGCGCCGGCTACTATGGAAACGAAACGGGCCGAGACCGTCTTCGCTGCGCTCGGCCTCACCTCGAGGGAACCATTCCCATGAAAAGCTGTCGGCGAATTTTCCTTGCATCAGCCTTGGAACCACGGCCAGCCTAGTTTCTTTGCTCTGCGTTCGTGTCCCTACCACTCACGGTCTTCATTGGTTGGCCGGAAGAATTCTTTCACTAGCTGATGTCCTACCTTGCGACCCAACTCTCTCCCTTCGACCACAGAGTGGTGATAATGGAAGCCAGCATAGATTCGGGCGAGTTCCACTTCTTGCATCAGGTCGTTTGTGCTGTCGTAATTATGCGTGGTGTGGGTGACAAGGCTGTCTACGGAGAACTGCACTTTCTGCGTACCGAAATACCCCGCGAGAATGGTCGAGACTGCCCCGGTGACGCAGCCGTGTGCAGCCGGATACTCCGGGTGGGCCGGAGTCGCTGCCAAAGGCGTCCACGCAGGGTCGCCGGTGAGCTGGGGATTGCCGCCTCCCGCTTGTATGGCGGTGACGGGGCGCCAAAAACTGAATGTAAACTTGGCATTCCAGCAGCCAATAACCGAGTCCGCGTAACCAGACCAAAGCATCGCAAAGAGACGCGCGGTATCGGAAGTGTTGAGCGCATCTAGTGTCGCCAGATTACGAAAGGCACGCGCATACTGTTGACCGGTGTGTTCGGTCCAAAAGAGGCCGATTTCAGTTTGCTGCGCTGTGCGGACGCTGCTATGGAGAGCACCGAGCACCTTCACCTGATTGTAGTCATCGATCCATATTTCGCTGTTGAGGGCGTCAGGACCTTCGTCCGGAAAAAACTGAGTGGCGCTGGTCATAGTGAACGGCACCATTTGCCCGAGCCAAGGTGCGATCGGCGGCGCAAATGCCGGTGGAGTGCGCTGCCAAAACCCTGGACCCACGGGGGGCACATATGAGACGTTGGCGAGCAAACCGTCGTGCGCGCGAGCCGCAATCAAAGCCTGCGCAGCTTGTTCTCCGACTGCCGTACCCGCTGCGATGCTTTCGCGAGTATCGGAAATCGTTGCCAGTGAAGATGCGAATTGCGCGTCCAGGCTCGCCTGCTGCGCGGGGAAGTAGTTCAGAAGCACCCTGTAGGCGGCAGCTACTGCAGCAGCGTCCTTGGAAGCGCCATCCGGGGCGTCGGTAGTAAACAGATAGGGCTGGTGGCGACGGTCGATCGCATTCACTGCATCGTAAACAGCCAGTTGCACATATGCGAACCAAACGCCCGAAGCCGTGGAAGCTTCTTTCGCGTTGGTAATGATTGTCGTTGAGGCGATATTGTTCCAGTCGACCACAACGTTTTGCGCTTGCAGGCCGGTACTCGCCAAGAGCACTATCGCAAGTGCTGTAGCCAGGATCCGAAAAATGGTTCTCATTGTTGAAACTCCTTATTCAAATTGAATTTCGCCTGCGAACGCTGGAGCCCTGACCTCGGAGCTCGCGCGATAGCCGCAACTCTGGCGTCTGCCGCATGCTGCCTCAATACACGGCGGGTCATTTAGTGGTTAAAACAGGTCATCGCGGATCCTGCTGAAAGCAGGGCCTTACTTGCAGACCACGAGGGGATTTCATGTGCCACTAATCCGTTGCGCAAGGTCCCCAACGCAATCTTTGCCTTGGCGCATTTTGGTGTTAGACTTCGCGCAAGTCGGGGTGGGTCGTGATGGGGACTACACAATTGGTCCTGCCCAAGCGTTTTGGCGACTTCGAGTTTGACTCTCGCGCGAGACAGGTTCGCAAGCGCGGACACACAATCCGGCTGCATGGGCAACCTCTTGAGATTCTGGGGCTCCTGCTCGAGCGCCCTGCTGAGGTCGTACTGCGTGAAGAACTCCGAGCCAAGCTCTGGCCGGAGGATACCTTCGTCGATTTTGAGCACAGCCTGAACGCGGCCGTAAACAAGTTACGCGAGGCCCTCGGCGACGATGCCAGCAATCCCCGTTTCATCGAGACTGTACCTCGGCGCGGCTATCGTTTCATTGCTCAGGTTGAAGGCACGTTGCCAGCGTCAGTGCCGGGCCCTACAAATCAGGATGGTTCGGCTGCCAATCAGGAAGCCATAGACCTGATGGTTGAGAAGTCTACCGCCGAGGTTCCCCGGCCATCCGAAGCACGAACCCAATGGCGGAGCGTTTGGCTCGCGATACTCGCCTGCGCTTCTTTGGTTGGGTTATTTGTTGGCTTCAACGGTGGCGGGTTGCGCCAGCGATTATTAGGAAGACCCGATCCCGGTGCCATTAGATCGCTCGCCGTACTGCCGCTGGAAAATCTCTCACACGATCCCGAGCAGGAATACTTCGCCGATGGCATGACTGAAGCGCTGACCACCGAATTGGCGCAGATCAGCGCGCTCAAAGTGATTTCGCGCACCTCCGTGATGCAATATAAGGGAACAAAAAAAACACTGCCGCAAATTGCCAGAGAGCTGGGCGTGGACGCCGTGATTGAGGGCGCGGTGCAGCGCTCGGGAAACAAAGTAGGAATCACGGTGCAACTGATCCATGCGCCGTCGGACCGCCATTTATGGGCTAAGTCCTATGAGCGCGGCTTGCGCGATGTACTGGAGCTTCAACGCGACGCTGCCCACGCCATCGCGGACGAGATCAAAGCGAAACTGACGCCGCCAGAGAAGCTCCACTTGGCGAGTGCTCGCCCCATCGACTCCGAAGGGTACGAAGACTACCTCAAGGGCCGCTATCATAGCTTTATCCAGCGCGATTCGCGGAAAGGCATCGCGTACTTTCAGCAGGCGATTCAAAAAGACCCCGAATTTGCCTTAGCTTATGCGGGACTCGCCAACACCTATATCTCCCTGGGGCAGCCGTGGGGCGGCGACATGTCCCCGAAGGAAGTCCTGGAGCAAGCGAAAGCGGCGGTCACCAGGGCGTTGGAAATTGATGATTCTCTTGGCGAAGCGCATTTGGCGCTGGCGCGCATTATCCAACTCTACGAGTGGGATTGGCCAGCCGTCGAAACGGAGTACAGAAAGGCACTGGAACTCAACCCTAATGACGCTACAGCCCGCAATTGGTATGGCGAATACTTGCAAGAAATGGGGCGAACTGAGGAAGCCTTCGCGCAATTGCGACAAGCAATGTGGCTCGATCCTCTGAGCTCCGCCACTGCCAACAATCTTGCTTATATCTTCTATACCGCTCGCCAGTATGATCAGGCCATTGGTGCATTTCAGAAGGCCGTAGAGCTGGAACCGGAATATACCGACGCGCACGTGGGTCTCGGCTGGGTTTATGACGAAAAGAAAATGTACAAAGAGGCCATCGCCGAGCTGGAGAAGGCAGTAAACTTGAGCAATAGACATGATCTCGTCGTGGCAAGTCTGGGGAAGGTTCTGGGCGACTCAGGAAGAAAACAGGAAGCGAGAAAACTACTCGAAGAGCTACAGGAGCGGTCGAAGCACCGCTACATCTCTCCCTGCCTTATCGCGCTTGTTCAGATAGGACTTGGCGAAAAGGATCGGGCGATCGCGTCATTGGAGCAGGGATATGCCACCCGAGACCAGTGGATGCTGTACCTGAAAGTGGACCCGCACATGGATGATCTGCGCTCGGACCCGCGTTTCCAAGATTTGCTTCGACGTGTCGGCCTTCCGCCAGAGCCCCTGGAGCAGTAATTTCATTCAACGACAGATAAGCCGAGCGTTTGAAAACGGAGAATCAACTCCTAGGGACGCGCAGAAACCACGCATGTTTGAAGCCGGTTCGACTCGTTGCGATCATGAGCGGATGACGGGCAACCATGAAGTTATGGACCAGGTCGGACGATGCTGTCCCGTGGGAGGAAATGCGGTGCGAAGGTTGTTCTGTATGCCACTTGGGTGCAGCACAGCGTCACCTCGCAGCCAGCGGAAGCAGCTAATGGCGGGGGACATATGGGGGACAAGAATTATGTATTTGGGGATGATCCGGAAGCTGTTAACTGACGCCAGAGAAACGAGTTATGTGATGTGAAGTTCTCTGTTAACAGCCGAATGCTCTACCATTGAGCTACCGGGGAACCGTGCAACGACATTATTTTCATTCTAATACAGACGGTCAAATAGAGCCACTCCCGTCGCGGGGCACGACTTCAGTCCAAGATTGCGATTTTTCCGGATCCCGTTTCGAGGCCACAAACCGGCCGGCTGATTTTGAAGGGCTTGGATCAGCGTAACTCACGATCATTCGGTGTCCCACTGAATGCGAGGCTAATCTGCGATGTTTCCGAGGCAGCGTTCGTTGGTAACATACTCTGCTTATGACTGCCCGCCGGAACGTTGCGACTTTTCTCCTGCCGCTATTGGTGGCCATTGCTGGATGTCTCGTCATTTCACGGCCGCACTGGCTAGTGCCGTACGGTCGCGCGACTTGTGACGGTCAATCTCTGGTCGGGGCCAGGGTGTACCGTTCGCAAAGAGGAGATGTGTTCGTGTACGCGCCGAGCATCGACATCCAACTCGCCATTGTCTCGCCGAAGAGTCGGGATCTCGGGCGCTGCAACACCCCAGCGTTCACTCATGTATTTGGGTTGCTGTTCAGTCGGGAAGCGGAACCAAGTGCACAATGCACCTCGATGTGGAAAGGTAGCGGCAGCAATGACGTTGAACCACCGCACATCGTCACAGAAACCTATGCCGAGTTTCCGTGGGGCTCGTGCGCCAAGCTTAGGATCGACTTTTAGAGTCGGTCTACTGCCACAATCCACATAATCCCTGTCGCGGCAACAGACTATCGCTTTGGCCAGACTGAATGGATTCAACGTGCGCAAGGCAGACGGACACATGTGGTAGGAGGTCTTTCAGACGTTCGATCGCGAGATATGGGAAGCTGCCCAGCGAGAAGCAAGATTTTTGATCACTCAAGACCGAGATTTCTGTGATGGAGCTCCCCTCGAATAACTCCCCTCCATAGCTTCTGGCACGAACAATTTTAGCGTTGACAATGTAGCTGCATGAAGCTACATTGTATTTATGAAAAGCGTAGGACTTCGGGAACTGAAGAACAATTTGAGCGAGTACGTTCGGGACGTCCGGTCTGGCGAGAGCGTGTTGGTGACGGATCGCGGTGAAGTCGTTGCAGAACTCCTCCCACCGGGACAAGCGCTCGATGAGACGGGTGTCCCTTCCGGGCTAATGGCACTGGCGAGGAAAGGACAGTTGACGCTCGGCGCGTCAAATGATGCGACGTTGTATCCGAAACTTTCACCTCTCCTGAAGCGACATCGTGCCGCCGTCCTCCTCGATGAGGAGCGCGGTACCCGGTGAACGTCTATGCCGAGTCCAGCGCGGTGTTGGCGTGGCTGCTAGGGGAAGCGACTGGCCGCCGCGTCCGCGAGGTGCTCCGGCGTGCGGATCTTGTGATGGCTTCCGATCTCGTGCTCATTGAGTGTGATCGCGTGTTGATCCGTGCGGTCACGCTTGGGGAAATCGATGAAGCCACGGCCGCCGATCGCCGGGCGCTCCTGAATGCAGCTGCTGCACACTGGCACCTGAGCCGAATCAGTTTGGACATTGTTGACAGAGCAAGACGTCCGTTTCCCCCGGAACCAGTGCGTACCCTTGATGCGATTCACTTGGCATCCGCGTTGGCCGTACGCTCCGCGGTCCCGAATATGGAACTCCTAAGTCTTGACGATCGCATTCGCCGCGCCGGCGAGCAGCTCGGATTCCACGTTCAACCGAGCTGACCAGCGGCTCATGGGGAAATGCTCCGGGCGAGAAACGAATAGTTGGCTAAGGTTTTACGAGCTGCTAACTGACGCCAGAGAGACAAGTCGTGCGGTTGAGATTCTCTGGTTTTTTATATGATATCCAACCGGCAACGGATCGATCGCCGTTCTTCAGTTCAGCTGGTCCAGAGTAACGAGCCGCCTGGGACACCGACATTTCAGACGGGCCAAAGAGTCGACGAGGCGGCAGAGTACGCATTGGAGCGGTCTGGAGAGAGCAACAGACCCGCGCGTCGAACCAAGTCCGCTCGAATTGTCCTGCCAGACTCCGGGGCACTGCTGGGGAACAACTAGAGGAAATAGCTTGGTAGCTAATCGACGCCAAAACAAGGGCTTATGGTGTTCAGCAGTGGTGTTCAGCAGTATGGTTAACAGCCGAATGCTCTACCATTGAGCTACCGGGCAACAGGCAAGTTGGACCTTTATTTTACAGCGGCTTGCACTAACGTGCCACTCTCGAACCGCCTTCGACCAACATGCGGTTGATTTGAACCGGCCAGGTGTAGTTCAACTTTCCTTCGGATTGCTCGTGGACAAATTCGGCGGGCACTTCACCCAATGTGACAACATCTTTCCGCCAGTTGTGGACGTGAAACAATTCGAAAGGAATGCCGCTGAACATTTTGACGATCTGCCCGGGCGTCATGGCCGCATGCGTTCCGACTGCCGGTAATACAGCACTAAGCCTCTTTCCGTAAAATTCATAGGCGTTGCTGGTTAGGTTGCCGGCCCCAGAGTGGAAACGAGTCATGTCGGGAGGGACCGCCAGCACGCGATTGCGCGGGCCGAGAGCGCGTAGGGCTTGAAACAGACCATTCTTAATTTCAACCGAGGAGAGGTTAGACTGCTCGCTACCAAGCTCGAAAAAAAGGCTCATGAAGAAATCTGTTCTTTGCTCCCCAAACTGGGAGAATGAATCAATGCCAGCGTGATTGTGGAACGACTCATGCGAGTTTCAGTCTTTGCTCTCGGCATCGAATTGACCACGGCTGGCCTGCTCAATGACAATAGCGGGGGCAATCGCACTCGTCAATTAGATCGTGGGCTCACTGCGACGTCCACTCGTTGCAAACCGGGCGCGATAATGCGCAGGGAAAGTAGGCCAAGAAGATAAGAAGCCGCCGCAATCGAGAACAGGGGAGTGTAGCTGTGATAGGACTGCAGCACCCACCCTGTAGTCAGTGAGAACAAGACAGCTCCCGCCGAACCGGCCATGCCACCAACCCCGACGACAGCGCCGACAGAACTCCGCGGAAACATATCCGAGGCTGTCGTGAAAAGATTCGCGGACCATCCTTGATGGGCCGCCGTGGCGAGGCTTAGAATTGCCACCGCAGACCAAATCGAAGAGACGCCGCTTGAGAGTAGAATCGGCAAGGTCAAGCACGCGCAGACGAGCATCGTGGAGTAGCGGGCCTTAGCCATCGGCATTCCGGCTTTGTGGAAAGCCGTGGACATCCATCCGCCGCCGATACTCCCAATCGCCGAGAAGTTGTAAATGATGATGAGCGGCAGACCGATATGACGGAGTCCCAGCTGATACCGTTCGTCGAAAAACTTCGGCAGCCAGTAGAGATAAAAATACCAGATGGGATCGGTAAGAAATTTTGCGATGGCATACGCCCATGTCTGCTTGTAAGCCAGAAGCTTCCGCCATGGAATTTGTTGTACGGGTTCCGCGGAATTTTCCCGAATGTGCAGGAGTTCCGCTGGGCTTACGCGAGGGTGATCCTTGGGGTCGCGATATTTGGCGAGCCACCAGGCGATCCAGATCGCGCCAAGGATGCCGGTAGCCAGAAAAGCGGCGCGCCAGCCGAATCGCAGGGTAATCCAGGGGATGAGAGCCGGAGCCAGAATCGCACCGATGTTCGCTCCCGAATTGAAGATTCCCGTGGCCAGCGACCGCTCTCGTTGTGGAAACCATTCCGCCGTTGTCTTAATGGCCGCAGGGAAGCTGCCGGCCTCACCAAGACCAAGAAAAAAACGGGCGATACCAAAACCCAGTGCAGAGGCCGCCAAGGCATGTCCCATGGAGGCCAGACTCCAGAAGCCCATGATGAGGGCAAAGCCGATGCGACAACCGATCCGATCGACCATGCGACCGGCCGCCACGAGTCCAATCGCGTAGGCAAGCTGAAACGCGCCGACGATGTACCCATACTCTGCTTCCGTCCAACCGATGGAGTGCTGAAGAGTTGGTGCCAGAAGACCGAGTACCTGGCGATCCACATAGTTGATCGAGGTTGCGAAGAAGAGCATGGCACAAATGATCCATCGCACTCTGGTCTGGGGAGGACCCGCGGAGTGTGGGAAAAAAGCGGAACTCTCAGTAGTATCAGGCGGCCCGTCCCATTCTATCGGGTTCTCGGAGGAGAAACTGCCGAAGCTATTCATCGAGAGAAGCCTATCTTCCAGTCTGGGATAGTGGCGAGCGCTTTATATCGCACAAATATCGCCAATGGCAAAGCTCTGTCCCGCTGCTAAAGCCTGTAAGCCTTTCGCGCAAGCCCGTAGGCAAGGTCTGAAGCGATCTCGTTTGCTTCGTCCTCATCGATGCGGTGCTCCGCGGCAAGGCGAGCAAGAAAGGAGCAATCAACGCGACGGGCCACATCATGTCTCGCGGGAATCGAGAGAAACGCACGGGTATCGTCATTGAAGCCGACGGTGTTGTAAAAACCGGCAATCTCTGTTGTGTATTCGCGAAAGCGCATCATACCTTCTGGACTGTCGTGGAACCACCACGCCGGACCTAACCGCAGGCAAGGATAGTGCCCCGCAAGTGGGGCGAGTTCGCGGCTGTAAGTCGATTCATCCAGAGTGAACACAATGAGGGTTAGGCCAGCCTCGTTGCCAAAGCGGTTTAGCAGAGGGCGGAGTGCATGTACGTAGTTGGTGGGCATCGGAATGTCCGCACCGCTATCAGGTCCGAAGCGCTGGAATAGCCGCGCGTTGTGGTTGCGGAAACTGCCCGGGTGGATTTGCATGATCAGTCCGTCATCGAGGCTCATGGCCGCCATTTCAGTAAGCATTTGTGCGCGAAATAATTCGCGCTCGTCCGGGTCGCCGGCTCCCGAGGCCATTTTCTGATAGAGGAGGGCCGCCAATTCAGGCCCCAAGTCGGCGGTCGCCGCAGTCGGGTGGCCGTGGTCCGTCGCCGTGCAACCAAGGGCCTTGAACTCCAACCGCCTCTGCCGCAATGCGGAAAGGTAACCTCCCCAACTGCCTGTGTCAGCGCGCATTAAGTGCCCGAGACACTCAAGATTTTCCACAAAGTTTGGAAAATCAGGATCTGTTAAGGGATCAGGACGGAAGGTCGGAATGATGCGTCCCTTGAAGCCCGATGCGCGGATCGCTCTATGATGAGAAAGCGAATCGAGCGGGGAATCCGTCGTCGCCAACACCTCAAGTCGAAATCGGTCGAAAAGCGCCCGAGGACGAAATTCCGGTGCCTTCAGTTTTTCCATGATGGCGTCGTAATATCCGTCGGCGTTTTCAGGCGTAAGGCGTGCATCCAAGCCAAAGAGCTCTTGGAAAGCGAAATCAAGCCAGAGTCTCGTCGGTGTCCCGCGGAAAAGATAGTAATGCTTCGCAAAAATGCGCCACACGCGTCTGGGATCCTCAAGAGAGGTTGATCGAACCCCTAGTTGCTCGAGCGGAACACCCTGGCTGTAAAGCATGCGAAAGACGTAATGGTCAGGAACGACAAACAACTGGACGGGATCCGGAAAGGGTTCGTTTTCGGCAAACCAGCGCGGGTTCGTGTGGCCATGCGGGCTGATGATCGGCAAGTCGCAGATGCTGGAGTAAAGCCGTTTGGCGATTGAGCGGGTGGTGAGCTCCACTGGGAAAAGCCGGTCCTCGTTGAGGATCATTGCTGACTCACCTCGAAAATACTCTGTCGTCCCCCAAGCCCGCCAGGATGCCCCGCATATAAGCGAAGCTGCTGATAACGCCCGGCATGGGATCGTCGGGATGAACCTCGTACTCCAGATCAACGAAGCCCTTGTACCTCATTGCGATAAGTGCTTCAAAGATCCGGCGCACCGGCATGATGCCGTCGCCCACCGCTATCTGGCTTTCCTTGCTTTGAAAGTTCGTGAGGTCCTTCATGTGCAAGTTAAATAGCCTCGGGCCTGCTTCGTTGATCGCCTCAACGACATTGGTCCCCGCACGAGCTGCATGCCCGACATCGATGCAGCACCCGATGCGCGGATCCATACCTTTGACCGCCTTCAACACGTCGAGCGGCGAACGCCATAACTGATCTTCCGGCCCGTGATTATGAATTGCGACGCGGATGTCGAACTCCTTAATGAACTTCTCAATTCGCGGCAGGGTTTCCGGTGCGGGGCCGCCCGCGACGATGACGGAAATACCTGCCCGCTTGCAGTATTCGAACTTACTTCTGATGTCCGCATCTTCGTCTATGGCGAAATAAATGGTTCCGGCTGCGTGAAGCCGGATGCTCGCTGCGGCGTAGTCCACCAGTGCGGCCGCCTCCTGTTGCGGATCCGTTGGGAGATGATCCTTCACATCCTTCGCATTCAGCTCGAACACATTGAGGTGCTTCATGAAGCCGATCATCTGCGCACGACTGAAGTTACGGAACGTGTAGCTGGCCAGTCCCAAGCGGATCGGCGATGCTTCGACAGCTGATGGTCCCTCTTGAGCCAGTGCGAATATGTCGCCCGAAGCACTGAACGCTGCCGCAACAATTGCGCCGGAGCGAACGAAATTCCGGCGGGAGAAGGTGTTTTTCATAGCGCCTAATCACCAGCTGCGTTTCTCAGCCTGATAATCAACGGATTACACCCGCGCACCTTAGACTTGTGGTGCCCAGCCCTTCTCGTACTCGCGCCCCCACATCTTCATCGCTTCTGGGTCGCCCTGGATCCGCCCGTCTTTCGTGTTGAGATGCAGCTCCCGATTAACTTCCCACGCGATGTTGGAAAGATGCAGCATCGTAACGGCGATGTTGCCGACCGAGATAGGGGCGTTGAGCTTCTCGCCTTTACGGATTCCCATAATGAAGTTTGCGAAGTGAGCATCTGTCATGGAATCGCGACCGAGGAGGTCCGAAGATGAGGTCGTACTGCCGGCCTTAAATTCGCTCATCTTTTTCCCTTGGAGGTCGTAGATCTCGTAGCCATCGCGATCGACAACCACCGTGCCGGCCGTTCCCATGATTGCCGAACCACGATCGCGGTCGTAATACTTCATTCCCTGGCAGCTCTTACCTTCCCAAGACAACATCCTATCTTCATACTCGAAGCTTGTGACCAGCGTGTCATAAAACTGCCAATCGTCCCTGAACTGGTATCTACCGCCTGACGAAGTGACCCGCTTCGGATAGTCGACGCCAAGCGCCCAGCGGCAGACATCGACCTCATGCGTGCCATTATTCAGCGCCTCCCCGGTGCCATAGTTTCTAAGCCAGTGCCAATTATACGGATGCACATTATCCTTATAGGGACTACGTGGCGCGGGACCCTGCCACAGGTCCCAGTCAAGCTGAGCCGGCACGGGGACTTCTTTGCCCGTGCCAATCGATTTCCTCACATTGCTGTACCAGGCCTTCGCCAAGTAGGGCCTGCCTATTATGTCCTCGTGGATCTTTTGCACGATCTCAATGGTGTGTTGGGAAGAGCGCTGCTGATTGCCCATCTGCACGAGTTTTCCATATTTCTGTTGCGCCTGCACGAGCATCTCTCCCTCAGCAGGATTGTGGCTGCATGGCTTTTCCACATAGACGTGCTTACCCGCCTGCAATCCGACGATGGCCATCGGTGTATGCCAATGGTCGGGAGTGGCAATCGTGATGGCGTCCACATCCTTCCGCTCAAGAATCCTGCGAAAGTCTTTGTCCGCCACAGGGGCCTCGCCCATCTCCTTTTCTACACTATCGGCGAACTTTCTGAGAATAATGCTGTCCACATCGCAGACATGCGAGATGCGGGCGGCGCTTCTGTTCGCCTTGAGCGCCGAGAGATGAGCATAGGCGCGCCCATTAAGACCGATGACGGCAAAGTTGAGGCGATCATTGGAACCGAGGATATTGCCATAGCTCTTTGCCGTGCTTTCCACGGCCAGCCCCGCCGCGCCTACTGCAAGTGCGTTGAGAAACTCACGTCGTGTAACCATCATTATTTCTTTTCGCGGGCGGCCATTGCCGCTCTGTCGCCTGCCGACAGGATAGCTTGTGATCAGCACGAGATTCCAGCTTTCCTCAGCGTCTTCCGCAGTCCATCCATGCTGTTACGTGTGGATGCTTCAGCCGTACCTGCGCCTCGCCAGTGTGTTTCGAGGCTCAGTGCGTAGTGGTAGCCGTCGCGCTGCAAAGCCTGGAATTGCCCGACCCAATCCACAATGCCACCACCTACGGGAGCCCAATCGTATTTGTGGTCCGGCTTGCGCACTACGTCCTTGCAGTGGCAGTGCCCAATCCGATTCTTGGGCAGCAACAGATAGCCGGTCGGATAGGGTGTACTTCCGATAGCAGCAGCATTGCCGGGGTCCCAGTTCAACATGAAGTTTCTGTCAGGAATCGCCTTCAGCACAGCAGCCGACTCCTCGCCCGTTGCCGTGTTACAGGACATCTCATTTTCGAGCAGCAGGATAATATTGTATTTGGCGCAGCGCACCGCAGCCTGCTGAAGTTTGGCATTGATCGCTTCCCTGTATGGCCTTTGATCATCCAATCGCCAGTAGTCAAAACAGCGAATCCTGTCCGTATCGAAGAATCTGGCAAGCGAAATACACCGGTCCAGCAGCTTATCCTGTGCGCTTGCATCGAAGTCCGCGCGGAACTGGTCGCGGATTTCGCCCTGAGACGACCGAGGAGCCCCAGGCCAGTCGGTCTTGAACAGGGGGCTTGCGATATCCGTTACTTGCAGTTTGTGTGCCGCGAGGAGCTTCCGCGCATCTTCCAACTCCTTCGCGTTGAGTTCGGTCACGTTCTTGTTCCACACCGTGCGCAGTTCAATCCAATTCAGCCCGAAATCGCCGGACACGATCTGACATGCCTTCTCGAAGTCTTGCGTGATCTCGTCGCTGATCACCGCCAGCCTGAATGGGCACGTGCCTTTGTCCATTTCCGCCGCGGGCAGTTGCATTGTTGAAAACGCTCCGGCTTTCTTGATCAGCGGGGGCATCGCCGCCTCAAGTGCGGCCAGTCCTAAGCCCGCGAGCACCCTGCGTCGTGTGTACTCCATCAGCACCTTTGAGAGTGATTGAGGCTGTCTGACAAGGAACGGTTTGCGCCTCGGGTTGACCGATTGTCAAGTTGGTTTTCCGGCCGAGATTGTAGCAAAACCGTTCGTAAACTGTCTGCCGTTCTTGCTCCTCTCTTTGCCTCAGTATTCTGGTTCACCTACAACGGTCGTGATCACAAGCGTTATCTGAATTTGGATAATTGTACTCAGTCCCCACGGCGGGGGGCGAGCTCTGATCAAGCATGGCCGGACAGGTCGATTCTCTTAAAAGGCAGACGCCCTAGAGTTGGACTGCGTCGAGAGGAATAGCTTGATTCTGGGCGCTCCGCGATTTTCGGAAACGAAACAACGGTTGCACAGTAGTTGCACACATGCTCTCAAACAGGGCGGTTTTGCAGAAAAGTGAGGCATGTCGCCCGAACATAGGTTGTTGATTCCGAACACCAGGGCGTGAAACGGGGGATTTGCTAAACCGTTGTACCGATCCCAGGGGTGTCTGCAATCCGCCCCAAGAATTGGGAGTCCAAACTGGGGTCCAACTTGCCCGTTTTCGGAGGTCAATTTCGGGGTTAAGCGGTGCAGAATCAACGGTAAGTGTGAAATTTAACGGCCGAATGCTCTGAGATGAAGTATTGAGTTTCTAGAACCGCTTCAGCCCGCGTTCCTTCGACTCGTGGCCGCGGCTGTTATGATTCCCATTATCGCGAAAGAAGGAATCGACGGACAGTGGGGCAGGGCCTGCGCCGATGGCTGCGGCCGATATCAATGCAATTCTGGATGTTGCCGGATGGCTTCTGCTTTCAGAATGAAACGGGCGCAGGCCGGTTCGTAACAGTTGCCACTTGTGAAACTCCCAACCGTCACACCCGCTTCTAACTTTCACGCCTTGCGATTCTGATAATTGCCGCTACGCTGCGCTCAACATCCTCATCCGTGGTGGCCCAACTGGACACGCTGATCCGCATAGCTGTAAGCCCGTGCCACTGCGTTCCCCCACACCAGCAGGTCCCATCGTTCTGGACATCGGTGATGATTCGCCGCGTGTCTTCCGCGCTCCCGAACGAGACCAGTACTTGATTCAAGACCACGTCGTTCAAGACAGCGAATCCCGCGTCGCGTAGACGTTCTGCGAACACCTTTGCCTGACGGCAGTTTCGCTCGATCATTTCCCGCAACCCGCTGCGTCCCAGTGAGCGCATCGCCGCCCACAACTCGACCCCGCGCGCCCGCCGCGAGCTTTCCGGCCCATAGTGCGAGGGTTCGCGCCCGTCACCCGGCGTCAGATATGCGGCACTCAGCGTCATTGCGGTGTAGAGATACTCCGGCGTCCGTACCACTGCGACTCCCGAATCGTAGGGCACGTTTAGCCACTTATGGCAATCAATCGCCCAGGAATCGGCAGCGCCAGCGCCCGCCAGCAAAGGTGCGTACCGAGGTGAGACGGCTGCCCAGAGCCCGAAGGCACCATCCACATGCACCCAAGAACCTGCCTCATGCGCGCGGACACAGATTTCCCCTGCTGGATCAAACGCACCGGTGTTCACGTTCCCTGCTTGAACGCAGACCAGCGTGCGATCGTCGAGCGGAGGCAGTGCGTCCAACCTTATCCGTCCCTGGTCATCCGCCGGAACTCGCGTGAGTCGCGAACGCCCTAGCCCCAGCATCGATAACGCCTTCAGCACCGAAATGTGAACTTCGTCGCCCACCACCACGTGAATCGGCGGCGCCCCAAATAATCCGTCCTCCTCGATGTCCCATCCGGCGTGTTTCAGTAGCGCGGTCCGCGCTGCGGCCAAGGCCGAGAAGTTTGCCATCGTCGTGCCAGTAACGAATCCCGCCCCCGATCCGGACGGCAGACCCAGCAGGTCCACCATCCACTCCAAGACAATTTCTTCCAACTTCGCCGCCACTGGAGACATCACTTGCATGGCAGCATTCTGGTCCCACGCTCCCGCCAGCCAGTTTGCCGCCAGAGCTGCAGGCAGCGAGCCACCGATGACAAATCCGAAATAGCGGCCTCCGGTCGTCGCCACAGTCGCGTGCGACCCGACGTCATCGAGCAGTGCCAAAACCTCTGAGGGATCTGATGGCAATTGTGGCAGCGGCCCACCCAGTGCCTCCAATCGGGCCACGTTGGCAGGCAACGGTATGATCTGACGATTGGCAATCCCCGTGACGTATCGGGCCGCTCGGTCCGCGGTCTCCGCCAGCAGTTTCTTCATGGATGCCTCCGGTATAGACAGCAGAGCAACTCGCCCAATCCACCCCCGCCGAGCGGCGACTGCATTTCAGAGGGCCTGAGTTTGGCGCAAGAGGCTAGAGACATGAGTGCGCGCCATTATAGTCCAGCCAGCAGGTCGCAGAGGACGCGACGGCTCTGGATGGTTGGTCAGCTACTCGGAAGGTGAGCTCAAAGGAAGCCCTTGGAGTTGCTGAGCAAGGCCAGCAATCACATCGGCGCCCGAAAGCAGACAAAGAGGATAATTTGCGGGGGGCGTGGCGAATTCGAGAAAAATTTTCGGTTCGTTAGTAAAGTAGTTGTTTCACTCCATGGCCATAAGCTCAATCAACTCCACCACTTCGCCGCCGATTCCAGCCGAGCCGTCCGCCTCAAGCAAGCGGCTGCTGCCGTGGCTGGTGGCGGTGGCGTTTTTCATGGAGTCGCTGGATACGACCATTCTGAATACCGCGGTGCCGGCGATTTCGGAGGCGCTCAGGGTGACGCCGCTCAGCATGAAGTCCGTGCTGGCGAGCTACACGCTGAGCCTGGCGATATTCATTCCGATCAGCGGATGGATGGCAGACCGGTTCGGGACGCGGCGGGTGTTTGCGTCGGCGATCGGGCTGTTCACGCTGGGATCTTTTCTTTGCGGGATATCGAACAACCTTCATTTGCTAGTGGCGTGCCGCATCCTGCAAGGTTGCGGCGGAGCGATGATGGTGCCGGTGGGACGGCTCACGCTGGTTCGAACGTTTGCGAAGTCCGAGCTCATTCGAGCCATGAGCTTTGTAGCTATTCCAGCTTTGATCGGTCCCATGTTGGGACCCATTGCCGGCGGGTTGATCGTCGGTTACCTGCACTGGCGATTCATTTTTTTCGTGAACATTCCGATTGGCCTGATCGGTTTGTTGATGGTTTATGTGCACCTACCGGACTACCGCGAGGAAAATACCAAGCCGCTGGATATTGTCGGGCTCATTCTGTTTGGTTCGGGAGTCGCGCTGCTGTCTTACGTGCTGGAGATTTTCGGCGAGCATACGCTGAATACGGGCCAAATATCAGGGCTGCTGGCAATTTCTCTTGCGCTTATTGGCGGCTACTTGCTTCATGCGAGGGAGATTGCGTTTCCCTTGCTGCGGCTGAGCCTGTTTCGCCTTCGAACATTCAACTCGGCCGTGCTCGGGGGCTTTTTCACGCGGCTGGGCATCGGCGGAGTGCCATTTCTTCTGCCGCTGCTTTACCAGGTGGGGCTAGGATTCACGCCGATTCAGTCTGGGCTGTTGATCATGCCGCAGGCGCTCGCTTCGATGACCACAAAATTTCTCCTGCCGAAGATTTTGAACCGTCTTGGCTACCGCGGCGTGCTGGTGTCAAACACAGTGATTTTGGGTTTACTCCTGCTACTTTTTGCGACCATCGGACTCCATACACCGGTTTGGGTCATCGTGATTCAGGCGTTTTGCTACGGAGCGTTCACTTCGCTGCAGTATACGAGCATGAACACGCTTGTGTATGCCGACGTGACCGAAGAGGAGACAAGCAGCGCGAGCTCGATTGCTAGCACGATGCAGCAAATGTCGATCAGTTTTGGCGTGGCATCGGCAGGACTAGCCACGGCGTTTTTCGTTCCTCGCGTTCATTCGAATCCAGTGGAAATGATTCATGGCGTTCACGAGGCATTTGTGGCGCTCGGAGTGTTCACGATTTTGTCGACCGCTATTTTCAGCAAATTGAAAAGCGGCGATGGTCAAAACGTAAGCCAACAGAAGGCTGTCCACGCGGAGTGAGGAGCGTTTCGCTGGAATCGGCGGAGGCAGCTCCCCCTTCGGATCTTTAGCAATGGTCCTGCGAACGGAGAGTAAGTTTTGCGCTGGGGCGTGGTTGGGCAAATGACTTCCGAGTGCTCTGTAACCCGTCGAGAACCGATACCAAGCACGGAGATCACTGCCTACAAGCCGACTGTCAGTACCTATCCTTTCGTACGATCGCGCAGAAATCGGGAACTGCAAAATCCGCACTTGACATCGACGGATAATTCACTACCATATGGTTGTGGATAAGCTGGATACAACGTTTGCGGCTCTGTCTGATCCAACCCGCCGGGCGATGATCGAACGACTCTCCCATGGGCCTGCCTCTGTGCATGGATTGACGGAACCGTTTGCCCTCTCGCAGCAGATGATTTCAAAACATATTGCCTACCTGGTGCGGGCGCGGATTGTGATCAAGACGAAGCGTGGACGAGAGAGTATCTGCACGCTTAGGCCAGCGGCGATAAAGACGGTCAGCGACTGGGCGATTAGCTATCGCCGATTCTGGGAAGAGAGTTTCGACAAGTTGGATGTGGTTGTGAATCAAATGAAAAAAGCGGAGATCCGAGATGACAAAAAACACGGCTAACGAGAAAGAGCGGATGGTTATCACTAGAGTTTTTGACGCCCCACGCGCATTGGTTTGGAAGGCGTGGACAGACCCGAAATATGTGATGCAGTGGTGGGGGCCGAAGGGTTTTACTGCGCCTTTTTGCGAGATCGATTTTCGCGTAGGAGGAAAATTTCTCTGCTGCATGAGAACGCCGGATGGGCAGGAGGGCTGGAATGCCGGGGAATACCACGAGATTGTTCTGCACGAGAAGATCGTTTACTCCATGTACTTTTCCGACTCGAAGGGAAACAAGGTTGAGCCTGAGGAGTATGGAATAGAACATGAGGTCATAGACGATGCGCACGACGTGGTTATTTTTGAGGATTTTGGAAACGGCCAGACGAAACTCACCCTCATTGGAAGTGAACCCATGGAGAGCGCAAAAAACAGCGGGCAACTAGAGGGCTGGATCGAGATACTCGATAAAGTTGCCGCAGTTGTTGCGGGGCTAGCTCAGGCGAAATAAGAAGTTGAAGTTTTGATGATCGTCATGCGCGAGATACAGCTAAGGCCGGCGGCGGAGGCTGTGTCCGTTCACAACTAAGAATTTAGTATCCATCACAAGTCGCCGGAGGCGAGATTAATTGAGGGGAATATAGTTATCGACCCTCTGAATGCCAATACAGAAGAATTCCAATCCGCGGTTTGTGCTGGATACCTTCTACCATTTGACGTGACGCCGATCCTAGTTCGAAAGTCAGCCGAGCCGAAAATTGACTCTACGGAGACGAAGGAAGTGCCTCCAATCGGGTGTTGGGGAAATAGTGATCCAGAATCGCGCGAAAGTCGGAACCGCCTTCCGCCATGCCCCGCGCTCCCCGCTGGCAGAGACCGAGACCATGGCCCTGGCCGACACCGATAAGCGTCACTTCCCCGCCCACTTCCAGGGCCGTGAAATTGTTGCTCGGAACCGCGTTCCAGCCGAGCCTCCGCCCGATTGCGAGCCGCCCGTTTTCCCCGCGGAGCTTGAGCATCTCCTCATCTTCGCGTGAGACTTTGCGGGTCCATCGAACTGGATTGTTGTAACAAAATTCGCAACGCACGGAAAAGTAGGGATAGCCCTTCTGGGACACGCGAATCTCTTCCGGCGTGCGCGTTCGGCCGCCGCAACTGCGTGTGAACATCGCGGCGACTGGCTCTTCCTCGTAAGTAAGCACGAGATCCTGCGTTGACGCGGCCGCATTCGCCGCGGGACTATCGGAGGCCGGCGGTTCGCGCAGGAACTGGCAATGGGTCAAATCACAAAAATCAAATTCGCTGTGCCGGCCCCCGCCCGAAACAAAATAAGAGCGGCTGACGATGGCTTGCGCTTTAAGTGCTTCCAGCGGTGTGCCCGGTGTTGTCTCCGCCAGAACTACCGAAGCGACCGCGGTTTCCAGGTCCATAGTGATAATCGGCAATAATTCGCCATGCTTCGCTTTCAACTCAAGAACGCCCACATAACGCCGTTTAATTTTTCCAGGAAGCGTGATGACAATGCCTGCGGATTGCTGATTGCGGCCAGAGGCGTGCAATTCCCCTCCGCGCATTTCCATCCGGCTGCAGCTCAAAAGCAAATTGTCTCCGGCGGAACGGACTCGAAGGAGACTGCAGCTCGATCCCTGTTGCAGAAAAACCCTCTGGCCACCAGCCGCAATCATCAGCTCTCCCGTTGGATCGGCGGCGATGGTCAGCTCGTGCGGATGGAAAATGCTCAGAACGCCGATTCGAACGGTTCGGGGTTGGGATTGCGCAAGCAGCGGAAAGACAAACGAGAGCAACACGAAACCAACGCGGCGCATCGTTTCACTCTTCCATTTGGCGGAGCATTTGTCCCGCGGTTTCCGCGGCCTTGGCCCCGGCGACGCCGTGGATGCGGACAAATAGAAGAATTTCGGGCTGATCCTCCGGTACAAGCGCAAGCACGAACCCATCCGCTGGGGCCCAGGGAGAATGCGTGCAAGGCGCGGTGCCCGTTTTCACCAGGGCCTTCGCACGCTTCAATTGGCGGTCAACCGCAGCGCCGGTGCCGCGCTGCGCCGATTGCCTCATCCCTTCGAGAATCTGGGAAACACCGGGCTGATTCTTGCGGCGGTCCAGTTCAAGATAGGCTTGGGCCATATGCATGGGCGAAATGCGCCACTGATCGCCCAAGCCAAATAGAGTCGCGCTTGTGGATTCAGCATCGGGAAATTCCAACCCGAACGCCAGCGCAACCGGCCTCACTTGCTCCAGTGTGACGCCTTCGGCCAAATGCCGAAAGTAGGCATTACAGGAGACGGAAACGGCACCAGTGATATCGAGTTTTCCATGCGGCCGAGGCTGCCAGCATCCGTTCGACTTGCCCTTGCACTCGTATAGGGGATAACGAAAATCATGGGCTTGGGCGTAGGCCAGCGCCGTAAAAGGCTTCACCAGTGATCCCATGGGAACGGCTTTTTCCGAATTTTCCCAGCGGCTTGCCAGAACCGCGCCGGTTTTGACGTCCAACAAAAGATAAGACGTCTCGCTCTTTGCGAAATCGCGCCGCAGAATCTCGACGGCGGATTGCGAGAATAACGAAGCCGCAGGACTGTTTGAAGACTGCGTTTGCTGGCAATACGCGGGCACCGCCAGCAAAAAAAATAACAAAAGATGCCGCGTCCGCTGGGGGCCTATTGGGCCCATGCGTAAATTACCGTTTGGGTTTGCCGGTCGCCGGCATCCCGAATCACGATTTTTTCGGATGAGATGTTCTTCAGAGTGAAACTCAAGCTGGCGAGATTCTCCGAGAAAAACTCGGGGCCTCCGCCGTTTTGGGGAGATCCAGACCCCACGTCGAGGATCTTCGTCAGCACCGTGAAATTCTCTCGTTCCCTCTGATGATCAAAGGCCGCGGCCAGTACCGCGGCTGTGCCAGTCGGCTTTTTGTTCAAGCCCTCCAGCGTTGTGCTTAGAAGCGGCGCGCTGTCCGAGATGATCAGGTATTTTCCGCGCACGGCAACAGCAAGTGGCCACAGACCGTCGAGCACGCTGTGGCTGGAGGCGGTTTTCCATTCGACGCCCAATTGTCCGGTGGTGAATACGGGGCGAACGAAATCCACCAGAGCGGTATGCACCGCCGGCTCCTCCCAATCGGATGCTCCCAGGAAAGCGACGGCCGAATGAATGCGGACGAAAACTCCCGCGGAATCGCGCTCCGTGCCCTGGAGTTGCAACTGCGCGAGAACGTGATTTTTTGCAAACACTGCTTGAAGCGGAGCGCTGCTATCCCCCGCAAGAGAAGTTTGTGCCGGGGGCTGATCGATCCTCGTCTCCAGGTCCGAACCGGAGCCGGTTTCGCCGCCCCCAAGCTGCACCTGAGGAGCAAGTGTCCCCGGCGCGGCGGGTCCAAGATGCGGCGCCAGAATCTTGGCTGTCAGGAGCTCCAGGGAATCCTTGGGCTCCGGATCGGCCTTCGCTTCGTAGATGCCGGTGTTCGCGGGAACCAGCCTCAGAATTTCGCCAACCGCCGCCGCGCCCTTTCCTTCCGAACGGTCGTGAACCGCCTCTTTCCGCAGCAATGTGCGTTCCTCGTGATATTCGTTGCCGGAACGTGTGAGATCGGAAATCCCGGCGGCATATTGCTTCATGTCCGTGATGTTTTGCTGAACCCAGTAAGAACGGAAATACGGGCTTGGAACAATTTTCTCCAGGTTCAAAACCATGCGCAGGTCGCCCGGCGCGCCAGAGGCCGCAACGGATCGCGACCACCATGGTTCTTCTTCGACGCAATGTTCCTTACTTCCTCTAAGCAACTGGAGAGCTCCGGCCAACAAGTCTTCGCGGGTCGCGAGCAAAAGGTAGTCGCCGGCAATTGCGAACGCAATCTCTCGATCGGAGTCGGGGTCCTTACGGTAAAAGAAATTGACGCCGCCCGCGCTGCGAGTTTCAAATTGCGACCGCGTTTGCCACAACGCCGACTGCATGGATTCGGCGGAAGCACGCCGGGTGATGAAGAGGAATTGAAGCTTTCCGATGTCGTAAAGTGCCAGGGCGCTTTGTCTTCCTGCTGCCTGATGGAGCAAATCCGCATCCACCGGAACACCCGCGGCCTTCGCAAACTCGTCGCCGGCGCTTTGCAATCTCAACAGCAGGCGCGACTGTGAAAAGACATCGTGATTTTTGCTCTTTAACCAGGCTTCTTTTTCCTGGGATTTATCCCAATCCGCGAACAGCGCAGAAAAATCCTTGGCTTGCAAGTAAAGGACGGCGCCCGAAGGGACAAATCGCGACAACTGGGGTTCCGGTGGAGCAGCCACGCGATAGGCGCCAAAGGCTACGCCGAATATCCCGGCACAGAGCAGCGCGACCAATATAGTGCGTTTCATGGTTTTCTCCCTGCTTTTGCGGGCAATTTTCCCGGTGACTCCGCCCGGGCAGTCAGACGCGGCCGCACCAGACGGTCCTGCTCCAGTTCGGCGTGCAGAATTGGCTGACGAGCCGCATTCGTGCGTTGACGCCTCAAGCGTGCCTTGACTTCCTGAAGTTGTGTGGCAATGCGTGCGCGCTCAGCAGCCGACTTTTGAAGGTTCTGCGCGATTTTTAGGTAAGCGGCGGCCTCGTCCAAACGTTCCAGGCGGATCAACGCCAGCGCAACTTCACGGGCAAGTTGGGATTGTTGGGAGAGAGCGACGTTTGATGCGTTCTGTACTTCCGCTTGGCCGGCCTCCGCCTCCTCGTCCGTGCCGAAGGCTTCCTCGTCGCCGGAATTTCCCGGAGCGACCCGGCGCGTCAGCCTGCTGTGCAACAACTCCTCGACGGAGGACAGGGCAGCTTCATCGGCGGGAATGGAGATGGCTGCGCGAAAGAACGGTACGCGCGCATCCTCTCTCGATGGTGAATCCGCCAACGCTTTCGCAAGGACCTCCATCTTTTCCCGGACATTGGGCGCGTTCTGCGCCGCGGCGAGCCGCGAATCATAGAAATAAGGATGGTCTGCTGCAGCCGGCGTGATGTTCTTCGCTCCCCCCGCAAGCAGCTTCAACTCCCGACTGCCAAGCTCCGCGGGTTGGGGCAACCCCGACATCGCCGCGGCGGCTTGCACGCGAAGCGCGTAGGGATTCTCTGGTGAGGCGGAAAGCTTGGCCAGGCTTTGCGCGGCCGCATTCTTATCCTGTACCACCAGGAGTTGTGCTTTGCTGAGCCTGAGACGGAATGACGGTTCCCACGGAGTTGCATTCGCAAGCGGCTCGAGGAACACAAGAGCTTCCGCGGGGTGGCCCGTCTTTTCAAACAGAGCGGCCGATGAATCCATGTTCTGATAGGCGTCGCCGGCGACCAGGACCAGCCTCTTCAGCAATGTGACCGCCCCCGCCACGTCGCCGTCCACAATCCGAATTTCGGCCAGGCCAAGGAAATTCGTCGCCACCAGCTGGTGCTCCTCCAATTGTCGAGCGAACACAAATTCAAGGATTTTCCTGGCCGATTGCTTATCGCCGCCGTCAAATAGCTGCCGGGCGGCAATCCGCAGGCTTTCCGCGGAGGGCGCGGTCTGCGGCTCCGATTTATATCCGGAGAGGACCGTGTCCAACGTTCCCAATTGCGCGGCACACTGCATTTCGTGGGGCACAAGAGCCGCGGGATCCGGAACCGCGGCGTTCTTCCGCAGCGCAGCAACTTCATCCGCGGCCCGTCGGTATTGCTTTGTGTCGACAAGATATTTCACCCACCGAAGTTGCCAGCTCCACAAAGCCGACTTCGCATTTTCCTGCCCCAAGCCCTCGGCCTTGGCCACTGCCGCCACCTTGGCTTCCAGGATTCGCTGGATAATTGGCGTGCGGCTTGCAATCGGGATCCACTGCACCTCCGCGACGTCCTCCAGCACAATCGTGGGATCTGGCGCGGCCGCGGAAAGGTCGAGCAGCCAGGCCGTAGCAGCCGCCGGATCGCTTGCGGCGAGATACGCGCTGTGCAGCAGCGCGTTCGAACGATAATTCCCGTTGCGCCGCAGATAAGCGCGAAGGAGTTGATCCACTTCCGGCTTCACGTCCGGGAAGGCGCCGAGGGCGCGTACGTGATCGAGCGCCCGGCCAAAATCCGCCCAGAAGCTTTCCGTCAACCGCACGGTGTTCACCTGATTCAGCTGCTCAGCAAAGAAAAGCTTCCATTGCGCAACGGCCTGGGCTCGGTTCTTGTCCCTGAAGTAAGCCAGCGCGAGCTTGTCGTGGACCTCCGCCCGCGCAGGCGCGAGCTCCAGCGTGTAATCGTACTGCTCGATGGCCTTGCGGACGTCTCCGTGCTCCAGGTAGAAATCACCAAGTGAAAGATAAGCATTCGACGATGCGGGACTGTGCTCCAATTCGGCTGGCAGGAAATCATCCGGCGCGTCCAGCCTGGTGCCCGCAAGATACTCGCCGTATCTTGAGGCGTAGTAAAACCAGATATCACCGGCGAGCTGATTGTCGCGATTGACGGGCTTGCCCACCCGCTCGCCGATAGTCTGATCGCCGAGCGCGTCAACAAATGCAGCTTTGATTGGTTGCAGTGGCTCAGCAAAATACAAGCCCGTAAGCGCGGTGTAGGATTTGCCCCAAACCGGCGGCCGCAGGTTGCCGCGCGCTCGGACCACGGCATGAGCCAGTTCCGCATCCCCGTTTGCGAACACAAAATCCGCCGCTGGCTGTCCCCACGGCAACCATGATCCGGCCACCTGCACCAGTTGTTGCGGGTTTTTCTTCAGCAGCAGCGTGAACCAGCGAGTTTGGTTCACGCCGCCGAGGCTTGCTGGACCCAGGCTGGAGAGCAAGCGCAACTCGTTGTCGCTATCGCCCGCGGCTCGGTAGGCCTCGGCGGCGTTCAGAAGGGTTGCGGAACGGAGCTCCGGCCTCACGCGCGATGCAAAGCCTTCCAGTTGCCCGCCAAGCTCGGCAAACTTCAGCCGCCGCCGTTGGAGTTGCACGAATTCCGTCATCTGGCCCATCCAGCTGGCCTGATCCCTAAAGGAGTTCATCATCAACTCATAGCGCCATGCGGCTTCTCTGTCGGCCAGTCCGGCCGCCTGCACCAGCGGAATCGCCAGTTCTCTTGTGGTTCCGGCAGGCATGGGAGCGCGCAGCGTCTGCGCAAAACTTGAAAACGTTACCTTCTCTTCCGGCGTGAAATAACGCGCCACGGCCGAGCCCATCTCCACCAGCGCGGCGTGCATGCCGCTCCGGGCGGATTCCTGACGGGTGGCAAGGACACGTTCGCGCCATTGCCGGTCGGAAATGGCGGAAATCCCAGTTTTGGCAACCTGTTCTTTCAGGACCGGAAGCGAATTCGACGCGGCATTCATGGCGTTTTGAAGAGTGCCGTACGCCTTTTCATGCTGTCGGAGGCGAGTCATGAGGCGCACATAGATTTTTGCGCCGTCGTGATTTTCGGGAGCGGCGAGGAGTTCATCGCCAGCGGCGTTTACGCCTTGTTCCGCGAAGCTTTTTGCGGGCTCCAGGATGCCCCAAGCCTCCAGCCGGCGGGCCACCTCAAAGTAGTTCGCCGCGCGCTCCGGAGCCACGTCAATCAGCGCCGTCTTGAGTGCAGCGACGGCGTCCGCGCTGCGTCCCTGGCGCGCGCGAACTTCCGCGATCTTCTCCATCCACTTCGGGTCCTTGTAGGCCAGCTGGTAGAGGTGCTCATAGTCGGCGGCCGCATCGTCAAACCGCAGCAAGCGCTCTTCCAGCGTCGCGCGCGCGATGCGCAGGTCGCTGCGGTCGGGACGAATCGTAATCGCCTTGCCATAGGAATCGATCGCGGCCGGAAAATCTTCAAGACTGCCTTGCATCCGGGCCAGCACCATGGCCCAGCGGTAATCGCGAGGCGATTGTTGAATCGTCTTTGTATAGAAGTCGAGCAGCTGTTTTTCCCGCTGGCACCGCTGGGAGTAGAGGGCCGCTTCTGTCGCAAGACCCTCGTCTTCCGGAAAATTGTTGATCAACTCGATGTATTGATCGATGGCGCCGGGATAATCCTTCAATTGTGTGAGCGCGGGGATTAGTCCCCGGCGCAGGGTAGCGATTCGGTTCTTGCGGTCGTCGGCCGCGAGAGGCGCGTTGCGAAACAACGCGATCTTATCCAGATAAAATTGCTTTAACCCCGGCGCATCCCCCGCTTGTGCGTAGGTGTCCGCCATTGCTGCCAGGTACGGGCTGTCGTATGGCGAACCCTTCAACAAGGCGTCCAGCAACCCGCGTGCCTGCTGAAAATCCTTAGCTTCCGTGGATTTGCGCGCGGCTTCAAACAAGAATTGTGTGCTCAGCTGGGGATACGCATCCTTGGCGGCTTGCCGCAAAACAGTGATTGCCTGCGGGTAGAGTTTCACTCGCCAATAGAAGTCCACGGTAGAGCGCACTACTCCCAGGATTTTCGGATTGGCTTGATACAGCGCCTCAATGTTGCGCTGAGCCGCGGCAAAGTCTTTCTTGCTCTCATAAAATCGCACCAATGCGTAGCGCAACTGCATCCGGGTCACCGGGTCGGTGGCCAGCGCAGCCTGCTTCTCCAGTGCTTTCTGCCGGACCGCTTCGAGGGATCGCTGCTGGGCAATCGATTCGATTGCCGCGGCCTGTTCCATGGTGCCTGCGTGTTCCAGTGCCGCGCCGAGGAACGCTGCCATTTCCGGCGCGCGATTCGCGGCTTCCAGTACCCGCAAGCGCAGGTTGATGGCCGGCAGCGCGTAGCGCGAATCCACTGCCAGCTTCTCGGTCGTTTCGTTCACCAGATCCCGAAGCTTCGGGCGGCGGGCCAACTCTGTAAGCCGTCCCATCGCGGGCGAGTCTCCGCCACCGGCGACAGCAGCGGCAGCATACTCCTGGACAGCTCTTGGATAGTCCTTCCGGGTTTCGTAAATCGCCCCCTCTTCATATCCGTACAATGCAGGATTGCCCAGCTTCTTTCGGCCTTCATCCAAAAGGCGCAGTGCATTGTTGAAATCGAAATAGTCCCAGTAGATGGTTGCCGCCTCCAGGTAACCTCCCGATTCTCCCGGTGAAACATTCGGGATGCGTTCCCAATAAGGAGCCGCTTGCTGGAACAGGTCTCTATCCGAATAGATGTCGCCGATGCGAGCGAGAATCTCCGTGTTACCGGGATTCGCGGCAAGGAGATTTTCTTCCACTTTTGCGGCGACTTCTGTCTTTGCAGGATCTAAATAGGCGAGCGAGCGAAAAATCGAGGACGCGGTTCGGTCGAGTTGCTGCTCTGCGGGATAGACCTGCGCCAGAGTCTTCCACACCGGCGCGCTTTCTTCAAAGTGCGAGCGCCAGATTTCGGCTTCCGCCAATTCCGTTGCAGCAGCCGGGTTTTTCTTGACGTATTCCGCCCAATCCGGCGTGTCTGGCTGCGGAGCCGACAGGCGCAAGGCGCTCAACTCATGTTCCAACTGGCGGCTGTTCGAGAGGTATTCAAAGTATTCGTTTCGCAGCCTGGCGTCTTCAAACCAGTGCTGGCGAATCAGTGCCAGCCAGGCGGCTTGCTCGTAGGTCGGCGTGGAACGATAAGCTTGCAGCAAATTGCCAACGAAATAAAGGTTGTGGGGAAATCGCGCATTGGCGTACTGATTCAATCGCAGATACATAGCCGGAGTGCTTCCGCCAACTGAGGCAAAATAAGTTTCCAGGACGCTGCCATCGAATTGCTTCACGGCATCTTCTGTAAGCTGCTGGAGTTTCGAATATTTCTCGTAGCGCAGGTAGAGGCGCGCCAATTTGCTGTACCACGACGCATCGGCAAATCGGGCGAAGGCGCGCCGGTACACTTCCTCTTCCTCCAGGCTGAGATTGTTTTGCTGGAGGAAATTGGCAAGACGCTCGTAGAGCCCCGGATCGTCGGGGTTGTGATCGATCTCGCGCCGCAACACGCCCAACGCTTGCGGAACCTCTTTCAGCTGCACCAGCCGCGCCAGATAGCGCTCTAACACTCGTGAATACTCGGGGGAGCGCGGGCCAGTTCCTCGTGTTTCCGTGTTTCGCCCTACTTGAAACGCGGAGGCCGTTACTTGCGAAGGCGTGGGTGGTGTTTCGCGCCCCTCGCCCCCATCCTCGCCGTCGGCCTCTGGATTCGCGGGTTGCTGGAAGCGCTGGTATCCTTGCGGAGCGCCAAAGCTCTGGTTGTCGGCAACCGGCTTGCCCAGCGGAATATTGTCCGCATGGGCGGCAAGTTCCTGCAGAATTGCATCATAAATCGCGAATTCCTCTTGCGGCTTTTGCAGACGCGCATCGGCGTCCGCCATCAAAAGCGCCACGCGCGTGCGGTCGCCGGATTTGGGAAAAGCGGCCAGAAATTCCGTTCCGCCCTTAAGCACGGCTTCGCTCTGACCGTTGCTTGCATAAAACTCGAGCAGCTTCACGTGCAAATCAGGGCGGCCCGCTGCGTTTGGAAAGTTCTTGTCCAAGAGCGCCAGCAATTCGGCGGCGCGCGACCGGTGAAAATAGGAAAACGCGCGCAACTCCTCCGCAGGATAGGCGCTCCCCGGCGAAGTGGTGTTCAAGATCAGGGAGAGAATCCCGTTAAGGTAGCCGGGGCCGGGATCCGTCGTGGCGATGTCCTTGTACATGGACAAATCCCCGCTGCCCAGCCGGATTGCGGATTCCGGGGAGGTTAAAAGCATGTCCGTCAGCCGGGTAAGCGCGCGCTCCTGCGAATCCGCCTGACCTTTACTGCTATACAACGCAAAATAATATCGCGCCGCTTCCGGATACGAGTGGATATCCTCCAGCAAGCGCCCGCAAACGTATAGTTCCTGTGGAGTCCACGAAGATTTCGCGCTTTCTTTGTGCAGCCGCAGGTTCGTGATCGCCTCTTGCGCCGCGTCCAGCTTCCCCTGTTGCTGGTAATAATAGAAGACGCGCGCGGCCGCATTCAGGTCTTCCGGATTCTTGGTGAGGGCGGCCCGCGCCTCATCGAGAGACTTCCGTAAGCCTTGCGTTTGCGACAACAGGTCGAAATATCCTTTTACAAGCTCCGGCCGCCACAGGGGTTGGAAACTCTTCTCATACACCGCCAGGCCCTGCTGAATCGACCCCTGCCTGTACTCCACCAGCGCCCGGGCCTTCACGGGGAAAATCTCATCGTCGGGAAACTGCTTCTGGTGGGAAGCGATCAACTGGTTCGCCGCCTCAAACTCTTTTTGCGCGACAAGGAACTCCAGGAAGCGCGCGTACAGCTGTTCTTCGCCGGGATAGCGGGCAATCCACGCGCGGTACGTCGCAATGGCGGGCTCCTTTCCCAACGCTTGCGCCTGGATAATTCCCAGAATGCGTTCGAAGGCGTTCCACGAACTTTGCTGATTGGGCAAAGTGAATTTCTCCGCCGGCGTTGAAGGCGAATTCCCCAGCGTTCGCAGGACTGCGATCTCCTCCTGCGGGCGTAAGCGGCGGTGATAAAAATCCACCAGGTCCAGTTGGGCGGCCGCTTTATTTGCGGCTTTCCCGGAATACAGTTTCCAGTCCTTCTCCGCGGAGACGAAATCCAGTCGCCGCTCATCCTCGAGGGCGGCCAGCGAATACAGATCCGCGTTCGCCGGTTGTTGCTGAATCAATTCCCCCAGCGCGGGGCGCGTTTCAGCGGGTGGCCGCAGGAACAATACATCGCCATAAGGCAAGCGCATGGCGCGGAAGAAGGCGCGTTCCACTTCCGTTCTAGCTTCGATGTTGCGAATCCAGGCGGGCAACTCGCCTTTGGCGGACAGCGCAAAACCCGCCACAATTACAAGCAGCAACGCCCCACCGATACGCCGAGCGCGATGGGGCGCGAAATCACGGTACGATTTCAATGTCCACCCCCTCTGAACCCATGTTGTGCGCGATGTCTTCCGCGGTGACAGTCAAATGATAGGTTCCCGGAATCATCTGATCCGGAATGAACAATTCCCCGGTATTCGTCCCGGCCTTTGCCTCCCAGCGCAGGCTCACGGGTGCGGCACCTTCCAGGCGTGCCACAAGTGTCCGGGTGTTCTGCGAGGCGGCAACTTTCAACCCAAGCATTTCGCCGCGCCGGTAGCGTGTTTTTGGCAGCTTGATCTGAACCGTCGGAGACTTGCTTGCGATCACAAACGTTTTCGATTCGCGATAGGTTTGGCCCGAACGGTCGCGCATCACCAGCCGTACGGGATACGTTCCGTCCGCCAAGTCCGTGGGGACCAGAAAGCGCGTCTGCCAGGTATCCTCGTCGGGCAGGTATCTCAGCTTTTTCACCAGTCCAAAAGGAAACAGTGCCACCACAGACACAATCGCCGGGTCGGTCTTCACACGGATCACCGGATCTCCGGGCCGAATCACGCGCGGCCGCAGCAGTGCTCGCGGCGCCGCCAGAAACGAAGTGTACGGAGTCACAAACTTATACTGGCGCGACAACCGGATGATTTCCTCGATCGAAGCGGCGTCCTCGCCCTCACGCTCGATTTTCTCCAGCAGCGCATCAACACGTGCCCGCGCCCACAGCCTGGGGAGTTGAGGATGTTCGGCGGATTCGCGCGGCAGGCTCGCTTTAGCCGAGATGGAAAGCGGCGTTCCATCTCTCGCACCGTGAACGGTAAATCCAACCTCTTGCGCCGGCTTTTGATAACGGCCCACCCAGGCCGCGCGTGAACCGGCGAATGCCGCATCCTGCAAGGGATACACGGCATCCACAGCGGACTCCGGCGAAACCGTCAGTCCCAACTGACCGACCGGGCTGCGCCCAATCTTGGAAAGAAACGAAGTCAGTTTGAACTCGAGCGGCTCTGTTGAGAGCACACTCTCGAGGACGCCGTCATTGCGGGCCAGCAGCTTGAACAGCGGCAAGTTGGCATCGTCGCCGACGGCAAAGATGTACGTCCTGGGGCGGTTGGTCGCCGGCAAGCGCTTCCATTCGTTCTCATACGATGCCGCCAGCTTTGCGTTTCGAATCTGGCCCTCGGTGGCTCCGCCGTCGCTCAACAGCACCAGATAAGAGTTCCCACCGGACGCATTGGACTCGCGCAGCGCTTGCTGAAGCGCATTCTGAAGATTGGTGCCCCCTCGCAATCGGCTGGCTCGCACGAAGTCCAGGGCGCGCTGCACGTTGTTGTTGTCGGCTGCGACCGCGGCGGATTGAAACGCCTGGATCTGGCTGTTGAATAGAATCAGATTGAATTTGTCTTCCGGTTTCAGGGCGCGGAGCAGCGTTTCCAGCGCCTGGTAGCTCCGTTCGAGCTTTTCCCACTGCATGGAAAGCGATGTGTCGAAAACAATCAGCACCGTTTTTGCCGGGGCCCCACCCGTGGAAGGGTTCTCCTTCGCCCCACTGTTGCTCACCCCAGATCCCAACAGGGCATCCACCGCGAAGAATCCCGGCTCGCTGGTACTCCGAATCGGAGCGGTCTCGGTCGGCGATGGCTGTGCGCTGACCGGATTTCTGTGCGTAATTACCGCAAGCGTGTCTTCTCCCGATTTGTCGATAGCAAAATTGGCAACGAAGTCTTCCGCGAGGTTGACGTCCTCGCCTTCGAACGTGGCGCGCACAATGTGCGGTGTGTTCTCGGCGATGCGGAGCGGGTAGATCTTCGCCGGTGCTTGAAAGTTGGCCAGCCCGTGGGCCGATCGCAATTCGAAGTTGATCTTAAGATGGCGGGCAATTTGAGCCTGGTAGGCGTCGGGTCGCAAGGGAATCGCAAAATAGGATTTGAGATTTTCCACGGGAATCGATTCGTGGTATTCAAATTCCAGGCGCTTCGTGCCATACGCGGGAATGGGAACGATTCTCGCGCTGAATATGGCGCTGCGTTTGGCTTCCTCTGCGCCGCGCTCTCCCATCTGCAGCAGCCCTGGATCGATCGATTGCTGCTTCAGTTCGTTGTAGATCTCTCCGGCGCGTTTGCGTTCCAGAATGACCGCCGGAATGCGCACCGGCCCATCCCAGACAGCAAAGTCCGAAACCGTGGCGCGGCTGGGCAGCGCGAAAATGTAGTTTCCTTCCTCGATACGCCCCGTGTGATTGGCGAAGATCTGCCGGACAAAAACACGCGCGTCCCCGTTATCGATCTCGACCGTGATCTCCATTTCCTCCAGCGAAAGTATCGCGGGATCTGGTTGCGCTTTATCACGCGGCAGTAGCACTCCCCCGTCCGGGAATGCGGCCGCGGGCGCCAGCAGCAAAAGCAATAAAATGCCGAATGTTCGATTCATGGCTGAATCTTGTTCTCCTCAACACGTACCAGGCCATTGTCCGTGCCCACGTAGATGTATCCGTTTCCTTCGGCCAGTGCGGTCACATTCGCAGAGGGCAAGCCGTCGGTAACGATGTTCCACCGCTGCTTTTGCCGATCGTAAAGGTACAGCCCGTGGCCGAGAGTTCCGGCGAACACGTGATCCTTCGTGACCAGCATAGCGCTCGGATTAATCTCGACTGCGGCGGTTGCGGTTTGATAAGCGTGGAATCTCCCCGAACTGTCCAGACCCATCACGCCGCTTCCATACGTTCCGATCATCCATTCGTCGCCGACGCGGACGACGGCGGTGATCCAGTTCTGTTTCAGCCCCGAATTCCCGGCGGTGAAATTGGCCTTCACAAATCCCTTTTGCACCGCGGACAGGCCGCCCAGCGTGCCGACCATCAGGTCATCATCCGACGCCGCCAGCGCATACACATGGTTGTTAACCAGACCGTGAAAGCTGTACATGCTGCGCGCGCCATCAGCATCGAGGAACGTAATTCCCGCCGGCGTGGCGATGACCAGTCCGCCATGGTAAGGCACCACGTCCGTGACATGTTCTGCGATCAAACCGTCCGCTTTGCCCAACACCTGTTCGGGTTTCCCGCTTGTTCCGAAACGCACCAAACCATTCGCAGTGGCCACTTCCACGCTTCCGCCTTTGGCGTCAGGCGAAATCCGGTTCACGCAAAAAATGTGGTCGTTTTCGACGTGCAACGGGCGCGCGGGCCCGTCCGGCAGAACATCAAGGCCGTGGTCGAAATAGCCGACCCACAGCTGTCCATTTTTGTCGCGAGCAAGCGCTGAGATGTTCCGGTCAGTCAAAACGGCGGGGCGTGCCTTCAGCACTTCCTGCCACCCAAAGCCATTCCGCTTCACTTCGAAAATGCCATTCCGAGTCAGAGCAAGGACGCCCTCTTCGGTTCCTCGAATCTGCCGTACCTCTTCGAGCCCCATGCCGGGCCCGCTCTCGGGCCGCGAGCGCCGGTGGCTCGCCGCAAGCGGCACCCGAAGGACGCCTTGATCCTCAGAACCAATCCACAACTCCTCATCTTGGACATGCAGGCAGGTCACCAGAACGCCGCTCGCCAATACGCGCGAAAAGCGGCCACCATCAAATTCCGCCACGCCGATCGGCGTTCCGACATACGCCTTGTCGCCGTCCAATGCGATGGCCTGCACCTGCCGATCCGGCAGTCCTTGCACTTCCCCAAACGTCTCCGTCGTCCCAGCGTGCCAATGCTTGACGCCCTGATCGAGCGTTCCCACCCACAAGTCCACCTCGGAACCCGCGAGCGCCTGGACATACAGATGGCTGAGCGTGGGATGCAATTCCTCGATGGTCTTCCCGTCATAAACAAGCACGCCGCGTTTTTTTGTGCCCACAAGCAGGTGCCCGCCGGAAACGGGAAGGATGGCGGTCACCGCGCGCGCATCAGGGCTCTCAGCGTAAATCTGCCGGAATTTCTGCCCGTCAAACAGCAGAATGCCCTGGTCAGCGGTCGCCAGGATGAGTTCCGGTTGAGTTGCCCCTGCCAACTGCCCAACCGCCATGGCCACCAAGGGCGAACCAGGCAGATCGCGCCCGGCCGGGAATTCGCGGAGAAAATTGCCGTGCAAGTCGTATTGCGAAAGGCCTGCTGGCCCGGCGACGTACAAGCAATCTTGAAAATGCTCGACCTGCGCGAACACTTCCGGAGAGCGCACCGTTTCAAAATTGATATTTGTGGGGGATAAGAACGGCTGTAGAACAAACCCGATCTCGCGTTCGGCCCGAATTTCTTGTTTGGAAGCATTCAGGGCCCGCGACGCTTGCCAAATCACCGCGCCGCCCACCAGTGTGATTGCCACCGCGACGAACCCGCCTGCCCACCACTGCCTCTTCCCGACCGTGACCATACTTCCCCTTAGAGTTGCCGCCGATGGAACGCCTGTTCCAGGAAACGTCTTGCAGGAAGAGTGCCAATTCAGCTGTCTTGCGATTTCACCACATCTTCGCGAATTTCCAGCGCGCCATTGTGTTCACAAATAAACAATGTGTCCTAAGATTTACACTCAGGGTCTAAGAGCCGTCCTGCGAAAAAGCGCTACGCGCCCTAGGTAAGTTCGCCACAAGAGCAGCCAGAAGTGGAATTGACTGGCGAGAGGAGCGGCGAACCGCCCGCGAGCGGAATTCATTTCTATGAGTGGTGACGTCCCCATCGAGCGGCAGGTAGCAACGAGTGACGGGACAACCCCGCGGGTACACTAACCATCCAGGAGAGATAAGCGTTGACGTCGACAGTCGGTTATTCTTCGACGGCCAGGGTGGTGTTCAATGAGAATTCGAACGGCGATCCGAGGGCTGATGCTGGTCGCAGCAATTGGGGGCATGTTATGGGCAGAGGAACGCGCGCGCGCGCAGGATGTCTCGCTGGAGGTGCGCACCAAAGACGGCCGAGCCGAATATCGCATGGGAGAGCCCATCGCCCTCCAAATGGTCTTTAAGTCAACCAACAAGCAGTACGTTGTCGATACTTCTTTCCGTTATCCCGCACTCCAAGGTAGTCGGGACGATTTCTTGATCAATCCAAAGGAAGGAACCGGCGACCCGATGGAGGATTATCGCAGAGCGATATCCAAGGTCGGGATGTTCGACGGTGGGGGATTGCAAGGGATTGGGCCTCTGGGGAGCGACCCGGTCTTGCTCGACCTCTATTTGAATGACTATGTTCGTTTCTCCAAGCCCGGTCAATACGTATTGACGCTCCGAGACCGCCGAGTGAGCGTCGCCCGCAGATCGTGGAACGAGCTTCCCCAAGTGATCGAGCTAATTTCAAAGCCATTAACCTTGACCATCCTCGGGGCTGACGCCGAATGGCAGAAACAGCAATTGGATTCCGCTCTGGAAGCTCTAAAAAAGCGTCCTGGAGTAAACGTCGTCGCCTGCCGAACCCTCACGTCCCTCGGAACGGCGGAGGCGGAAGTCGCCATGGTAGACGCCCTGGAGGACGAATACGAAACGATGGGTTGCGGCTATTCCTACTCGCTGCTTGGCGTGAGTCATCGACGAATAGTCCTGGACCGAATGCAGCAAAAACTCGAGAGTCCCCAGGCGAGCGTAAGTCCACCGTTCGTGGAAACTATGGCTACCTTGATGTTGCTCGAAGAGAAGGGAGAGAAGGACTTCTACCAGCGGCAGACGGAGGCCCGCAAGCAGATTAATGATGATCTCTTCGCTGTTCTGGCCGAAAAGAAAGGTCCGGCCCGGATCGCGGCAATCAGCACGCTCGTCAACGAGAGTCTTCAAAACTCAGGAATCGAGGGCTCAGCACGAGACGCGCAAGTTTTGCGGCTCGCTGCCGAGGTCTTCGACCAGTTGAGCTCGCAAGCACAGAGTACATTGCTTTCCGCGCGGTGGGCCGACATCGCCGGGCCGGCGATGGTGCCGGTTCTGCGCCGATGCGCCGAGGCCGATAGCACGGCGAATTGCGGCACTCTGCAGGGCGATCTACTGTTGACACGTTTGAATCAACTTTCGCCTGCTGACGCACGCGAAGTAATTCTTGCCGACATCCAACGGGACAACCCGCACTTCCCCAGCCGGCTGCTCGGGATCTTGCCCGACAAAGAACTTCCCGAAATGGATGGCGTCCTGCGGGAACACCTGCAGTCGAAGAACGAAAATCTGGATACTACCGCGGGATTGATCCAGCGGTATGCCTCAAGCGGAATCGCTGGTGCTGTTGTTTCGTTCCTTGACGAACGGGGGCTTGGCAATCTTGGCGGCCAGATTGAGCCCAATCTCATTGCCTATTTGCTTCGGGTTCAGCCGGACGCCGGGGAGCAAGCGCTGAAAGCTGCCCTGGCAACAAGGAATGGAACTGGTTGGTACAAGTATCTCCTTCGCGACGTTGCGCAGCGAACCCCAAGTTCGAAAATCCAAGGAATCGCCATCGACGCTCTCTTCGACCCGGACCATGACGTAGTTCTGAGCGGAGTGCAAGCCCTGGGACTGGTGGGAGATACTCAGGCGAAAGCCACCCTCTTTGAGCGTCTCAGTGAGTGGCGCGCGCGTTGGACGGGCCGGGAGCACGATATGTTCTGGATTCCCGGCGAAGGCCCGGTCACCGACGACCGCTACCTCGGCGACGAGTTGATTCGTGCCATCGCCACCGGCGCAGGATGGCTTCTGACGGAAGAAGACCAGCGGCGACTTTTGCAGAGTGCGGTGACAGAAAACCAAGAACAGCAAACGAAGCAGTTCGTGGACACCGCCAGGAATAAGCCTGTTTCGATTACCATCATCAGTTCAGGTTTTCCGAATTTTCAGATTATGGTCGCGCAATACAACTACGAAAACATGGAGCCAGCGCAGCGCAAGTTGTCCCAATTCCCGGCTGGCACCACCTTTTTGCTGCAAAACATCCCCCCGGAGAGACCCGAAACACAGAGTGCCGTTGCAGAGATTAAATCCTTCCTCGCGCAGCACGGAATGCACCTGGATATACGCAAAACCAATTAGCGGTCCTGTTCCCCCCGAGCGCGATCATAGCAAGGTATTTTCCTAAGAGCATTGGCGACCATAAGCGCCGTATCGCTTGCCGACTCTGGTTCACCGACCGTCAGCGAGTTTAAGCGCGTCCCCGGCCTCAAGCTCCAGAACTGGACCAGCCGCCATCCTTGACGTTTCGAGTTGCTAGCTTCGACCCAGTAGCGGCCTCACTTTCGACATTTCGGGCGGGTGATCGTGTTGGCTGTGGGCTGCTCATCCATCTCGCGTTCCATCCGAGAGCGCCGCTCGGCCATGAGCTCAGGAGTTAGCAATTCCGCGGGCTTCGCAACAAAGACAAAATAGAGAGGAAGGCAGCGTGCGAACATCCGGTCGAGTGGAATTGGTGCGGACGCACGCGCAGCTATCATAGGGCGTCAGGAATTGCGTGCAGTAATCGAGAGACCGCGCGTAACGTTTAGAAGTGGAAGACTACGTCCAAGGCAGCCTGGAAGTTGTTCTGGGTCTGATTGAAGAATGTGGTGTAGACCCAGTCGGTTTCGCCGCGAATGGAAAAGCGGGAATTCATGCGGAAGTCCAGGCCGATGCCTGCCTGTGCGGCCAGAGCATTACGGCTGTTGTTCGCTGTTTGGGGCTGCAAGTGTGCGCCACCCACCAGCGCATGGGCCCAGGGCTCGAAGCGGTTGCGGCGCCCGCCGACTCGAATTCCACCGCCGCCGCCGAAATATTTCACATGTTCATTTTGGAGAATTACGGGAGCAAAACCGGTGATGAAGTTGCCCTCGACGGCGAGCCAGCCGTTGGTGAAGTAGCTGACCGTGGTGTTGGTGCCGACGAGGCTGGCGTTAATGATGCTCGACTGGAAGCGGTAAAACCCGACCCCCACGGCTAATTGCCAGCGATAATCATCGCGATTGCCGTAGATAAAATTGGGTTTGGGAGCCGGCGCGGCGGGAACAGCCGCCGGAGCGGGATCGGAAGCGCCAGGCGCGGCGAGGGCCAAGCTGCGAGATTCGCTGGCGCTGGTCTCGAACAGATTGACCTGGGCGGCAGAGGTGTCGCTGAACGGGGCGGCGGCGTTGTCTGCGCTGCGGCCGGTATTGGGAGTAGTGTTTGGCTGTTGCGCGCTCAGCGCACAGGCAGCGCCCAACAAGATCGCCATCCCCAAGATTGGCTTCATCATACCGATTATCCTCCGCCTCTCCTAACAGCGCCATCACGGCGCCGCGGCGTTAGTTTCCCAGCGTCAAGAATCATAACCCGCCCGCCACAAAAGTGTCGCCAAGAACTTGCGCGGCGAAGCCAAGGCGCACGAGATGAAAATACTATAGCGCAGAAAGAGGCGCGTGGGAGAGAGAGATGGAAGGGAAGGCGGGATGGTCATCAGGCCCCGCGGAGATAGTGCGAAGGCCCGACTAGCAGAGAGAGGGAAGAAATTTATTGGGTAAGTGAGTAGTTGTGTATACCAGCACCAAAGGAGAAGCCTGCGCCGGCGACTTGAGGAACCCACCAGAGTTTGCGAAGCGTGGGATGGCTGCTGGTCAGCATGCGGCGGCCGACGTAATCCATTACGGCTGGGCTGACTTGCGTGGCTGCGTAGATCGCGTTGGAATGTGAGAACGGGCGGAGCAGCGGGTTGCCTTCCGTGCCGTAGTTGCCGGAGATAGCGCGGCGCGTGGAGTAGGCGTCGAAGGCTGCAGCGCTGTGGCCAACGGCCATGAAGGTGTACCAGAATTTCTGTTGGCGCGGCGTGGGCACAGGGCGTTCCATTGCCGGCTTTATGGCACCGCTTGAGAATGGCTGGATGGCGGAGCTGGACTCGGCGGTGGCGTCGGATTTGGCGATGGGGGCATCCGGTAGCGCAGTACGCACAGCTGAGCCTTTGGAGGATTCTGAGGCGACGAGCTTGGCGGTTGTGGGCGAATCGTTTGCGGGCTGCTTGGGTTGCGCGGCGGTCGGCAGCCACATCAGGAGAAGCGCGGCGGAGAGTAGCAAAGGTCACCTCAGTATCGCAGCCGATGGTAAAGATGCGGAAGGCTGCAACAGGGAAAGCTTAACTGTACCTAAGTACAGGTGTCACTGGCCCATTGGTCACGTTTTGAATAGTACTTTGGGACGGGACCAGGACGACGGCTTTGGAGTTACTCCCCCTACCCCTATATTCTGGAAGTAGTTGATTTTACAGGGGGATGAAGGGGTTTATTTTGTGTCAGATTTGGCGGGAAAGCGATTTCTGCGGAGCAGGGCGTTCAGCTGGAAGCGGCAGCTGGATGGCCGGGGTTGACGACGACAAAATTCCTTGGGATTAGGCTGCACGGTGAGTACTTCTACGTTAGCTATCAGTACAGGAACCGGTGGGGCACAGCGGACTTTGCTGCGGGGCGAGGCGGAGGATGGGGCGTTGGCCTTCCGGAGGCCGGCTGGCATGGCTAAAGTCATGCACCTACGCTAAAGATTGCAGACATGGGGAGCTCGCAAGAGAAATCCAAGAGGGCACGATTTATCGTGCCCATACAATGGGGTGGGTATGCATACTGCGGGAAGAAACGAGCGCCGGAAATTGGCGGGGCCCTTCGGCAGGTCTCAGGCCAAGCCCTTCGATCAGTCTCAGGGCAAGAAGAACTGCTATAATCGCGCGCAATTGATGGGTTGCGGACGAAGCGAGGTGATATGGCGGGAATGGAATCGTCTTCGGCGAAGCGGGCGCGGATACCGATGAAGGGGCCGCAGGCTCCGCGGTTCATTGTGATTGAGGGACCCTTGCGGGTAGGCAAGACGACGCTGGCGCGGATCCTGGCGGAGCGGCTGCACGCGCGGCGGATTTACGATTGCGAGGACAATCCGTTTCTCGGGGAGTTTTATGCGGAGAAGCCGGGGGCGGCGCTGCGGGCGCAGATGTACTTCCTGATGGAGCGGCAGAAGCGGATTCGCGAGGGGCTGGCGGGGGATGCGCCGGGTCCGGTGATCAGCGATTTCCTGATGGAGAAGGACCGGATTTTTGCGAATTTGAATCTGGATGACAAAGAGCTGAAGTTGTATGAGCGGTATTACGAGATGCTGACGGCGGAGATTCCGGAGCCGGACCTGGTGATTTATCTGCAAGCGAAGCCCGAGGTGCTACGGGCGCGGATTGCGAAGAAGAAAGCGGCGGAAGAAAAGCAGATTGCGCCGGAGTATGTGGAAGAAGTGGCGCGGGCGTACGAGCATTTCTTTTTCCGGTATGAGGCGGCGGATTTGCTGGTGGTGGATACGTCGGAGATTGATTTTGTGGAGCGGAGCGAGGATTTGCAGCAGTTGTTGAAGAGATTGCAGGAGCCGGTGAAGGGGACGCAGTATTATTTGCCGCTGGGGGGCAGCGATTAAGAGGAGTGCTTCTCGCGCTCAATACCCTCTGTGATGAACAATTATATTAACAAGCGCCTGCTTCCATGAGTGGGACCGAACTGTTCAGCTGGTTATCGCAGGTCTTCTTATTTGGTTCGATGGTGTGGTGGTACGTCACTCGAGGGCAGCACTTCGTCCGGCAATACTCCAGTCGAAAGTGGCCGTCTGTCGAAGCAGTGATATAGCGGGGCGCCATCGGTCCTGTAAAAATGGGAAAAGGCCCGGTGAATGGATACTTTCTTGGCTATTCGTTTCAAGTAGCTGAAACGCGTTATGCCGGATTCTTCGTAATATTTTGCGACCACGACAAATCAGCTCAATTACAGAAGGAACTTCCAGGCGCAACGCTAAAGGTTCGATACAAACTCTCCGACTCAAATGTCTCCTACCTAGCCGACAGGCAAGACCCACGATTTGGCTGGCAAGGTGCCGGTCAAAATCCAGAATACCTAAACCAAGCTCCAGCATTCGATTTAGAGGGCGCTGTGAGAAAGTAATCCAGGTTTGGATAAGACGATAGATGTCCACCGAAGGGCTAGATTCATTTTGCGGCAAATTTGGAATAGAGTGCCACGAGGGTGGGCCGTTGTTGTGAAAATTTCCGAGGCCAATTTGAGGAGAGAGAGACTATGGAACTATGGACGCGGAGGAAGTTTTTTGTCGGTTCGGTTGTCGGGGGCGCACTGGCTGGGGCTGGACGATTGTTTGGAAGCGGGCTGGGAGAGGGCACGATTTATCGTGCCCCTACAGCGGCGGCGGGGACGCGGCCGGTGATGATTTCTTCGGCAAATGGAGTGAATGCGCTGGGGAAAGGGAT
>Ga0210399_10000073_pt1 | contig 70948 bp, 52 predicted proteins | sample IncBWC14MmetaG_FD_150865 | JGI IMG/M metagenome (GOLD analysis project Ga0210399, IMG submission 150865) | Forest soil microbial communities from Barre Woods Harvard Forest LTER site, Petersham, Massachusetts, United States - Inc-BW-C-14-M | ecosystem: Environmental > Terrestrial > Soil >...
TCAACAGCGTCACCAGCGGCCGCGCTTTGTCCACGGCATGCGCCGCAAAAGCATAGGTGCGCGGCGCCACCCGGATCGTCCCCGAATAGTCGTTCTGCTTCATGAAGTCGGCGGCGATGTTCTCCATGTCCGCCTGCGCCTGCTCGCGCGTGACACCCGCCTTGAGCCGGCCGACCAGACCTACGCCAAATTCTCGGGTGCGATTGTCGGGGCTCAGCCGGTTGGGCCCGAACGCGATGGGCACCCACAAATCGGCCATCTCAGACAGCGGCGCTCCATCGAATGGAAAACGGAAGGAGGGCGGCATGACGCCGACCACAGTGTAAGGGTGCTCATCGAGCTTGACGATCTTGCCCAGAATGTTCGAATCGCGGCCGTATTCGTGCTCCCACAGCGCGTGCGAAAACACAACCACATTGCCTGCCCCGTACCGGTCTTCTTCCGCCGTGAACGCACGTCCCAACTCTGGCGATACCCCGAGGAGTGGGAACACCGATGCTGAAACGCTCGCGGCGTTGATGCGCAGGGGATGGCCCGCGCCTGTCAGATTGAAGCCAGCGCTTTCGTAGGCAGCGACCTGAGAAAAAGAATGATTGCGATCTCGATAATCCTGATATTCCCCAGCCGCGACTCCAACCTCGTCTGTCGACATTCCCGGCAGGGTCTCCGTGACCTGGACCAATCGCTCCGGTTGCTGGAAAGGCAGTGGCTGGAGAAGCACGGTGTCGACCACGCTGAACGTCGCTGTACTCGCCCCAATACCGATGGCCAATGTCAGGACAGCAATCGCTGTGAACCCGGGGTTCTTCCCCAGCATCCGCCAGCCGTATCGAATGTCCTGCACCACACTCTCCATCGGTTCACCTCACTCGTAGCGCAACGCCACCATGGGATCGACCTTCGTCGCGCGATAAGCCGGAATGTAGCTGGCGACGAAAGCAGTCGCCGTCAGCGCAACCGAAACCACGGCGAACGTTGTTGGATCGGTGGGTCTCACTCCGTAGAGCATGGTGGTTAAGAATCGTGTCAGCGCCCAGGCTCCCGCCGCGCCGAGTGCGACTCCTGCGAGAGTCAGCGCCATGCCCCGCGCGATCACCAGCCACAATACCTCCTGCCGTCCAGCGCCCATCGCCATACGAATGCCGATTTCCCGCGTGCGTTCCACCACGCTGTTCGTCATCACTCCATAAACTCCAACCGCGGCCAGAGCCAGCGCTAATCCGGCGAACCCAGCCAGCAAAACCATCAGCACACGTTGCGGAGCGATCGACTCGGAAGCTAATTGATCCATGCTCATGACATACGACAAAGGCTGATCTTTATCGACCGACCACACCACCCGCTGCACCCCGTTGGCCAGGTTCAGCGGATTCGAGAGCGAGGTGCGAACCACAAAACACATCAGCGACGCCAGTGCTTGCCGGTAGGGCACATAAACCTGGGCGGTTGCGTCTGTACTCGCGCCGAAATGGCGTACGTCCCCGACCACTCCAACGACTGTGCGAGGCGTTTTCTCGTACTGCAGAGTTATCTGTTCGCCGAGCGGATTTTTATGTGCCCAATACTGCTGTGCCAGTGATTGGCTGACCACCGCGACCGGCTGGCCGCCGGTCGAGTCCTGCTCAGTAAAGGTTCGTCCCCGAAGGGTTGCGATTTCCATGGTGTGGAAATAGTCCGGACTGGCCGGGCTCCAAACGACAGGAGGACTCGTGGCGAGGTTTTCCGCTGCTCTTCCAGAGATGGTGAAGGTTCGGACTCCGTACCACCCACTCAGCGGAAGGAAGGTAACACTGCCCACCGAGCGCACTCCAGGCAGGGTTCTAATTCCGTTCAGCACCTTATCTGTAAACGTTCTCTGCTGCGGTTCGGTCGCGTACTTCGCTTCGGGCAGGGTTATTCTGAACGTCAGAACACCATCCGAGCTGAAACCCGATTTCCTTCCTACCAGATCGACGAAGCTCCTGACCAGAAGCCCCGCTCCCACCAGCAGCACCAGGGACAAAGCCACTTCGGAAACGACCAGGGTGCTGCGGTAAGCTCCGTTGCGCGGGCTGCGGGAGCTTCGACTGGCATCTTGCAGAGACTCGCGCAAACTGATGCGCGAGCGCAGCGCCGGGGCCAGGCCAAACAACAATCCGGTCAGTAGCGAAACCACCAGCGCAAACCCAAGGACTCTGCCGTCAATCGGAATGCTTTCCACGCGAGGGATATTCAGATTTGAAACGGTGGGAGGAAACATGCGGACCAGCATGTTGACGCTCAAGGATGCCAGGAACACGCCCAGCGCGCCTCCCACCAAACCCAACAGCATGCTCTCGGTCACGAACTGCCGCACCAGCCGCAACCGGCTCGCACCCAGTGCCGCGCGCACTGCAATTTCGCCTCGCCTCCGGGCCGAACGCGCCAGCAGCAGATTCGCCACGTTGGCGCAGGCGATCAGCAACACAAAACCTACGGCCCCCATCAGCGCCAGTAATGCAGGGCGGATATCCCGTGTGGCTTCCTCCTCTGCGGAGACAAGATGCGCGCCCTGCCCTTCGTTCGTATCGGAATGCTGCGCCGCAATGCGCGCGGCAATCGTGGCGGTTTCTGCCTGAGCCTGTTGCAGAGAGACTCCCGGTTTCAGCCGCGCCCACAGTCGCAAAAAGCGTGCACTTCGATCGTTCAGTGTTCCCGGCGGAATTACGATCGGGGTCCACAGATCATTGTCACGATCCGGGTAGTAGAAGTCTGCCGGCATCACTCCGATGACGGTGTAAGGCTCACCATTCAAACTGACAGCCTTCCCTAAAACTCCCGCGTTCCCGCCAAACCGCCGTTGCCACAAGCGATAGCTCAGCACCACAACGTGGTCGTGCCCGGGAGCATCTTCTCCGGCCGAAAAACTGCGTCCCAGGATCGGATCCACTCCCAACAAGCCGAAGAAATTAGCCGACAACTGGTACCCAAGCAGCGAGTCAGGATCGCCGGCATTGGTCAAGTTGTAGACCTGGTCGGTCGACGAGCCAATCTCTTCAAATGCGCGGCTCTGACTGCGCAGATCCTGAAGGTCGCCCGGAGAAATGGCGTCAACATCAATGCCTTTCTTCGGATTCGTGCCCCAAATTTTGACGAGCGCGGCAGCGTTCCTGTACGGAAGAGAGTGCAACAGCACGGTATTAATCACGCTGAAAATCGCCGTGTTCGCGCCAATCCCCAGCGCCAGGGTGATGACTGCAACCGCTGTGAACCCCGGGCTCTTGCGCAACTGGCGCAACGCGTAGCGAAGATCTTGGAGCATGCCAGTCATTCAGAATCTCCTTACTCGTAGCGCAATGCCACCATGGGATCGACCTTAGCCGCACGCCAGGCCGGCACCGCACACGCGATCATCGACACGGAGCCCAGTAGCACAATCACGGCGAAGTATGTGAGCGGGTCGAGCGGCGATATCCCGAACAGCAGCGCGGCGATGGCCTGACTCGCCGCCGCAGCACCGAGCAATCCGAGCACAATGCCGATCGCTGTAAGCCTCATCCCCTGCCGAAGAACGAGAGCGAGGATGTCGCCGCGGGACGCGCCCAAAGCCGATCGCACCCCGATCTCGCGGGTTCGCTCCGTGACGCTGCCAGACAGGACGCCATAAATGCCGGTCGCCGCCAATATCAATGACACCAGACCAAATGCCTCGAACAAGATCAACACAAAGCTTCGCTCGGCTGCCGACGCGGCGAGCAAGCTCTCCATGGCGGCAACGCGAACGATCGGCTGATCCTTGTCCACCGACCAGATCGCGTTCTTAAGGGCCGGGGTGAGTGTGGCCGCGTTCCCGGCTGCGCGGACTACCAGCGAGAGCGTGCCGTCCGCCCAGTGCCACTGCGTGGTCGAGGTGTACACCGCATCAGAATCGCTCAGGGCCAGCGACATCTGCTTCACGTCAGCAACCACGCCCACGATGGTGAAAAAAGGCGAGTCGACCGGGCCGACGCGAACCCGTTTTCCGATGGGGTCTTGATCAGGGAACCGGCGCTTCGCTAGCGACTCGCTGATCAAGATCACGCGGGGAGCCTCAGCCGTGTCCTGAGCGTTCAGAAACCGGCCGCGGCGCAGTGAGACACCAAGAGTTGAGAAATAATCTGGCGTCACAGCGTATCGAAACACCGGGTACCCGGTTCGCGGATCGTCATTTTCGAATCGCGCCCCGTAAACGTCCGAGTCGCCACTCAGCGGCAACTGGCTGGTGAATGCCGCCGCCGTGACTCCTGGAACCGCGCGCACGGCGTCGAGGGACTGGGCGAAGAACTGATGACAGACGCGATCATCGTCGTACCGGCGACCGTAGGTTTGCACCTGCATGGTGAGCACGCCTGATCCGTCAAAGCCCGGTGACACGGCGAACAGCCGCCGCAAACTGTGCAACAACAGTCCCCCGCTCACCAGTAAAACCAGCGCCAGCGCGACCTCGGCGACGGCGAATACGCGGCGGGTCAATTGGTGATTCCCGGCCGTTCGCTTCGAGCTCTCCTGTACTCCCACATGCAGGTCGCCGCGCGAGGCGTGCTGCGCAGGAATCATTCCAACCACTAAGCCAATCAGCGCCGTGATGCCGAGCGCGAAGGCGAACACCGTGCCGTCGACGCGGATCGCATCCACCCGCGGAAGCCCCGGCGGACTGAGCGCCACGAGTGCGCGCACACCCACCTGCGCAACCATCAATCCGACAGCACCGCTCAGAACGGCCAGCAGCAGACTCTCCGTGATCAACTGCCGGACCAGCCGCGATCGTCCCACGCCCAGTGCGATGCGCATGGAGAATTCACTGCGACGCCGCGCGCTCCGCGCCAGCAAAAGGTTTGTCACATTCACACAGGCGATCAAGAGCACCAGCAGCACCGCGCCGAAGACGGCGAGTAGCGCGGGCTTCACGCCGCGAGTGACTTCGTCCTGCAAGGAGTTCACGATGAGGCCGTGCGCGAGCGACACGAAACTGGGCCGCGGAAATTCCGGCACTGGCGTGCGCGCGATCCAACTCAGATCGCCCCGGACTTGTTCCATGCTGACGCCCGCCCGCAGCCGCCCCACCATCCGCAGGTGATGCCCCCACTCCCTCGACTGCACTGAAGCAACATTTCCGGTGTCGTATTGCAAGGGCGACCAGACTTCGGCTTCGGGAGCGAGAATATTTTGGAACGTGCGCGGCATGACGCCGATCACGCTATAACTCTCGCCGTCGAGCTTAACCTGCTGACCGATGATCGTGGTATCGCCGCCGAAACGCCGCCGCCACAGCCCGTCTCCAAGGATCACCACCCTCGGGCCGTGGAGCACGTCGTCCGCAGCCTGGAAGTCTCGTCCCAGCGCCGGTGATACCCCCAGAGTCCGCAGATATCCGGCACTCACCTTCTGCCCATCGAATCGCTCCGGCTGCTCTCCGCCGGTGAGAGTCGGCTGCCACGGCTTCACGACCGCAAGGGCGTCGAGAGCGCGGCTCCGTTCCGCCAGTTCACGATAAGTGTGGAAGGTTTGAGGAATTCGGGATCCGTCCTCCCCGGCGTACCAGATCATCATGATCCGGTGGGCAGTCGGATACGGCAACGGCTCGAATAGGATCGGGTTGATCGTGCTGAAGATGGCCGTCGTGCCTCCGATGCCCAGCGCCAGGATCACGACCGCAGTGCAGGCGAACCCCGGACTCTTGCGCAACTGACGCCAGGCGTAGCGAAGATCTTGCAGTAGGCCAGTCATCGCAGTCTCTTCACTCGTACCTCAACGCCACCATGGGATCGACGTTGGCCGCGCGGCGCGTAGGAATATAGGTGGCCACGCACGCAATGGTCGCCAGCAAAAGTGAAACTCCCACGTAAGTGAGCGGGTCGGTGGGCGTGATGCCGACGAGAAAATCGCTGACCAGACGTCCCGCGGCCAGCGCGGCCAGCACGCCAATAGTCAGGCCCGATGCAACAATCACCGCGCCCCGGCTTCCGATCATCCTAAGAATGTCGCTCCGCTGAGCGCCCAGCGCGATGCGAAGACCAATCTCTTGTGTGCGCTGGCTGACGGCATACGACATCACTCCGTATACGCCCACGACTGCGAGAATCAGCCCCAGTATCCCCATCGCTGCGGCCAGGCTCGCTCCGACTTCGAAGAACAACAAGCCATTGCCGCCGTGCAGGGCCTCCGTCATCGTGCGCACGCCATAGACTGGAATCGCCGGCGCCAGTGACTGGGCAATCGCCCTTACTTCGGCGACCGTCTCCTGCGCACTCCGTTCCGAGCGTATGTGCAGCGTCTCCGTCGAGACGTAACTCTGCGCAATCGGAAGATAAAAGACGGGCTCGAAGGCCCCGTAAAGCTGGTTCATTCGGCTGTTTCTGATGACTCCCACGATGGTCGCGGGATGCTTGGGATCCGAAGTTAGTGCAAAAGATTTTCCCAGCGGATCCTGGCTCGGCCAAAAACGTTCCGCCATGGCCTGGTTGATGACGGCCACATGGGGCGCGTTTTCGTTATCCGCGTCGGTGAAATCCCGGCCGCGGTTTAGAGTCATCCGCATGGTTGTGAAATAGTCCGGAGACACAGCGTCGGTTTCAGCGTGAGGCGCCTCCCGGTCTGAGGTGGTGGCGAATCCGGGAATCACCAGGTCGCTGCCCTGCACGGAATCGCTCAGCGGAACCACGGATGCGAGGCTCGCCGACTGCACTCCGGGCAGAGCCCGCGCACGCTCCAGCATCGCTCGATAAAAAGTCCGGCCCTGCGCCTCCGTATAGCCGATCTCGTTCGGGTCAAGCGTCACATTGAGGACATGCTGGGGATCGAACCCCAAATCGCTGTTCTGGACTCCACGAAGACTCCGCACGAACAGTCCTGCCACGATCAGCAAGGTCAGCGACCCGCCAACCTGGACTGCGACCAGGATGTCGTGCAACCGCTGGCGTCCGCCGGTGGAAGTGCGTCCGCCTTCATGCAGCACTTCCTGCAAGTTGCCACGCCAGACTCGCGCTGCAGGCACAACAATGACGAGCGCCGCCGTTGCCGCCGCCACAGCGAACGCATACGCCAAAACATGCCAGTTGAATTCGAAATCGAGAGTGACCGGCAACTCGGTCTGCAGGGATACGGAGCCTATCAGGCGTGTTCCCCCGATGCCGAGCAGAACTCCCACAAAGCAGCTGAGCAAGGCGACAAGCAAACTCTCGGTGAAGAGTTGGCGAACTAACCGGCCACTGCCAGCCCCGAGCGCGGCACGCACGGCCATCTCGCGTTGGCGCACGGCAGCGCGCACCAGAAAAAGGTTGGCGACGTTCACGCAGGCAAGAGCTAACACCAAGGCTGCCAGCGTCAGAAACAGAGCTGCCAGCTTGGGAAAAGGATTCGTAGTCCCCGAAAGGATTCCCGGGGGCCGTAAGGGATTGGCACGCAGTTCACCAATTCCACGATCTCTGGGATACTGCTTTAGCAGGCGCTGCCCCACGACCGCCATCTCGGACTCGACTTGGTTCATCTTCGCGCCCGGCTTCAAGCGCGCAAGGGCGAGCATGCTTCGAGTGCTGGAATTGGCCAGGAAGTCGCCGGCAACTCCTCTTTCGATCAGGAACATGCTCAGAGGGAGATAAGCCTGGAACTCAAGCACCGGCATAGGCCCGAGAAATCCTTTCGGCGCAATTCCAATGATGGTGACGGGATGGCCGTTAAGAGAAACCACTTTCCCGACCGTCGCGGGGTCACCGCCGAACCGATTCTGCCAATAGTTGTAACTCAGAACCACGACCGGGTCCGCGCCGGCGGCCTTCCCTTCCGTATTCAAAATAAAGCGGCCTGCGGCCGGAGTAATGCCCATCAACGAGAAGAACTCGCCGCCCACGTAAGCCGTCTGGACCGGTTTGGTTGTACCGTCTGCGGTAAGGCCACTTTGCGAGTTTTGCGCGCCTGCCAGACCGCCAAAAATGAATGGCGTTATGCCCGAAAAGATATCTGTGGTTTGCCTTTGAATTTCCGCAAACTCCGGATACGAGAATTGAATTTCGGAATTTGCGCCGGGCCTGGCAAAAGCCAGAAAATGCATCTGTTGCGGGTCTTTGATGGGCAGAGAGCGCAGCACCAGCCAATCGACCATGCTGAAAATGGCAGTATTGGCCCCAATGCCAAGCCCAAGGGTCAACACGACGACCAGGAAAAACGCGGGGCTCTTGCGCAGTTGCCGCAGCGTATAGCGAATGTCCTGCACCCAACCGGTCATATTTTGCCTCCCAGCCCGCCTCCCAACTCGCCACCCGCTACTCGTACCTCAACGCCACCATGGGTTCGATCTTGGCCGCACGCCACGCGGGCAGAAACGCGGCAATGGCGCCAACCATCACGACGCAACCGGTCGCCAGCGCAAAGCTCACTCGATCCAGCGGAGACAACTGGTAGAGCATTGACCCCAGAAGACGGGCGCAGAACAACGCCCCGACGAGTCCGATCGCTGTACCCGAGCAGCTGATCAGAAGGCTTTCCCGCATGATCATCCACAGAACTCGGCTGCGTTGAGCTCCGAGGGCCATGCGGGTTCCGATCTCGGTGGTGCGGCGGTTGGTTCGAAACGACAACGTTCCGTAGAGTCCGGTAGCGACCAACAGCGCGGCCAGCCCGCCGAAAAAACCGCCCAGCCGCGCAAACATTGCCGGCTCCTCGAAGGATTCCTCAAACTGGGCCCGCTGCGTCATGGGCTTCTCCAGCGGAATGTTGGGGTCGATGTTGTGAACCATCTGCCGAATCGTAGGCAGCAGGTTCAACGGTTCTCCAGTCACCCTCACCTCGACATGCATGGTTTGCCCTGCACTCAGATTCTGGAAGGCAGGGTAATAGGCCATTGGCATTGGCCCCTCACCGACGCTGGTGTACTTGCTGTCTTTCACCACACCCACGATGGTTCGGTTATCGCGAACCTTGTGGCCAAGCGGATTCGTATTTGACAGGAACCGCTTCGCAAACGTTTCGTTGACCACGACCACTGGAAGAGAGGACGCAGTATCGGTGTCTTGAAGATCGCGGCCTTCAAGAATTTGAATTCCGAGCACATGGAAGTAGTCGGGACCAACGTTGTTGCTGCGCACGATGGCGTTGGAGCCAAATTTCGCAAAAAGGCCGACTCCATCGACCATGTCATCGTTATTGTTGCTCCAGCCCGAGCCGATGCGATTGTCCATGAGCGTCGCGGATTCCACGCCGGGCAGCGCGTGAATGCGCTCAAGCAAAGTACGATAAAAAGCCAGAGTCTCCGGGGCAGTCTGCGCGCGCTGTGGAGTGATTCCAAAAACCAGCAGGCCGTCGGCGCGCATTCCCAGGTCTTGATTCTCGTAATTGCGAAGCGTGCGCAGCAGCAGCCCGGCGGCGACCAGCAACAATAGGCAAATTGCCACTTGCGACGACATGAGCACCCGGCCACCAAGAGCACGGCGCCGGTCCTGAGTGATATTGGTTGCGGTCGCCCGCAGCACGCCCGAAACCGGGACCCGCAACGCACTCCACAACGGCGCGATACTGAAGACCAGAGCGCTCATCACCGAAATCGCGAGGGTGAAGAACAACACAGTACGGTCCGGATCGAGACCGGTTTCGATCCCCGACCAGGCGGCCAGAGCGCGCGTTGCGAACAGGGCGAATACCCAGCCCAGGCCCGCTCCCGCCGTGACCAGCAGCGAACTCTCGGTGAACAGTTGCCGAAAGAGATGCATTCTCTCGGCTCCAATCGCCATTCGCAGACTGAACTCCCGTTGCCGCGCTTCATTGCGAGCCATGATTAGCAGAGCAACGTTGGTACAGGCGATCAGCAGTACCAGAAACACCAAGCCCATCAGCATCCGCACCGGCTCGCGATACTGCTGGTTGTAGCCTTGAATTCCTTTGGCGGAATCAAAGTTCAGCAACGGCTTCCATTGCTTCGGGTCAATCGTGCCTACCCCGATCTTGGCCGCTTCCCCGAACGTGGATTGCAGGGCAACTTGCGCTTGCTGAGGCGTGACATGCGCCTTGAGACGAGCTATGAGCGGGAGGCACCACCATTTCGGCGTGCCATAAAGACTGTTGATGCCGGCGGGATTGCCCCACGCATTCAACTCCGCCCGGCTCTGCAGAGGAACCCAAAAATCGGTTGCACTGCCGGCTTCGACTCCGTGAAATCCCCGCGCAGCAATGCCGACAATCGTGAACGGCACATTCTTGACGAACAACGTCGCGCCGAGAACCGCCGGATCGCGGGAAAAACGCCGCGTCCAGTAGTCGTAACTGATCACGGCCACGGGCGAGTGACCTTTCTCGTCCTCCATAGAAAGCCCGTGACCACGCGCAATTTCCGCACTCAAGCCGGAAAAGAAGTTTCCGCTGACCTCGTCGCCCTGGGCTTCCTCTGGCGTGTCGCCGTACCGCACCGCGACCTTGCCAATACCGAGGGGAACGTAAGCGACGACGTCGTCCAGAACATCATTGCGCTGGCGAAGGGCTTCGAACACCGGTTCCGAAAACGACGTGTCGCCGTTGCCGGTGTTACTCGCGCCTGGCGGCTGATTCCCGCCGGCGATCTGCAGATAGTAAAGCCGCTGCGGATCGCGCACCGGCAGCATGCGCGACAAGACCGCATTCATTACGCTGAAAACCGCCGTGTTCGCGCCAATGCCCAAGGCAAGGGTCAACACAGCGACGGCTGTAAACCCCGGGCTCTTGCGCAACTGACGTAAGACGTAGCGAACGTCCTGGATGATTCCTTCGATCATTCGTCCTCACTCATAACGCAGTGCCACCACAGGATTCGTTTGGGAGGCTCTGTATGCTGGTACGAAGCCGGCGAATAGCGCCACCACACTTAACAGCGCAGTTGCCACCGCGAAAGTAAGTGGATCGTTCGGTTGCAGGCCATAGAGCAGCGAACCGGCGCCTCGCGCGCCCACCAGGGCAAGAACTAGCCCGGCCATGATTCCAACCGTCAGCAGTAGCAATGTTTGCCGAAGGACGATGCCGACTACACTTCCTCGCGTCGCTCCCAGGGCGATGCGAATGCCGATTTCGTTCCTCCGCATCTGCACAACATAGGAGATCACGCCATAAAGGCCGACGGTGGTCAGCAGCACGGCAAGAAATCCAAAGAACCCCGAGAGCATGGCCATCAGCCGCTCAGCCATCAGTCCATCTCGAACCTGTTCCTGGAAATCGGTGAACTCTGCGAGTACGTCGGGATGTTTTTGGGCGAGTGTACTTTTGACCGCGGCAGCGATTGCCGTGGGAGGCAAATCCGACCGGATCATCACTTGCCCCCAAGGCCCCTGTGCTGGGAACTGTGTAGCTGGTGCGAAGGTCATCGACGGCGTTGCGCTGCGGAGATCGTTGTATCGAGTGTCCGGGATGACGCCTACGATCTCGTACAGGGTTGACGGATAGTCTGGCTCTTGAATGGTGCGCAGCGTTTGTCCGATCGGGTTACCACTTAGAAACTGGCGCACAAAGGTTTCGTTCACGATCGCAACGCGCGGCGAGGACGCCGTGTCATCTCGGCCGAAATTGCGGCCACGAACTACAGGAATCTCCATTGTTTGAAAATAATCCGGACTCACCCAGGTGAATTTCGAACTCCCCTCCCTTGCTCCAACGCGAACGCCATGCTCCCAACTCCCACCCACCAATGGGACACGGGTTGTGATCGCAGCGCTCCGTACCCCCGGAACCGAACGAATCTCATCCAGCAATTCCGTCTGGTACGATCCCCACCGATCCGGCTGCAAATGAGATTGCCAGAATCCCAGAAAGGCCACGGTGATCCCGTTCTCGCGCATTCCGGGGTTGAAGGTCAGCAGATTGCGAAAACTCCTTACAAACAAGAGCGCGCCTACTAGCAGCACTAGTGAAATCGAAATTTGGGCGGCGACCATGCCTTGTTGCAACGAGATCCGCTCGCGCCCCATCGTCGTTCCCCTTCCACCCGCTCTTATGGTGGAGAGCGGCTCACTGCGAATGGCGCGCAGAGCAGGAACAAGTCCGAAGATCAGGCACGTAACAACCGTCGCTGCGGTTGCGAAAAGCAGCACGCGCCAATCCGTGACGATCTGCAGATTTACCGGGTCACCTTGTGTCGAGATGGCCCATACCAGTGCTCGGCTCAAGATCGTTGCCAGCCCCATGCCTGTAATGGCGCCCATACCGGCGAGCAGAACGCTTTCCACCAACAGGTTCTGCAACAAGCGTGCCCGCCCAGATCCCAGCGCCATCCGAACCGCAATTTCACGCTCCCGTTTGTTTGCTCGTGCGAGCATGAGGCTGGCCAGATTTGCACATGCAATAAACAAAACGAGTCCAGTGATCGCAAGAAGCAGCGCCAACGAACCGTGATCATCCCGCAGACCACTGACGCCGGTGGAAGCTGGATATGCCGCCAGTTGGAAGCTTTTGTAAGCCTCTGTGCTGCCGGGGTCGCGGTCCGGCGGAACCGTAGCTTCGAAAATGCCAGCGCTCAGAGCGCTCAATTCCGCGGAGGCGCGCTGAACCGTCCAACCCGGCTTCAGACGGCCCATGACTGACACGTCGAACACGTCCCTGCGGAATCCTTCTTTTGGTTGGCAAAATGGCAGTGCGAGATCGAAGTCCTGGCCCACCGCCATTCCAAAGAAGTTCGGTGGAGTAACACCAACAATCTCCACCAGATCGTTGTTCGCTATCAGCTTGATCCCGGCGGAGGGATCCTGCCCGCCCAGTTCACGTTGCCAGTAGGAGTAGCTGGCGACTGCGTGCGTTACTGGGCACATTCCCTCATCCTCAGGCAGCAACAAACGGCCGCGCCACGGACGCACGCCCAACACGGGGAAAAAACCTCCACTCACCCAAAGCCCATTGAAGTGCCGCATCTCACTTCCACGGCCCACATACCTCTGATTCAGACCCCAGGCAAACATTCCGGAAAACGCTTGTTCTTTCTGGCGAATCTCCTGCCAAAGCGGTTGCGTGAGCTCTCCATACTGTTGATTCAGGCCCATGCCTTGGTTGCCGCCCACGATCTTTACTTCAGCAAGTTCCTGTGGATTGGGGACGGGCAGAGTGCGCAATCGAATAGCGGCAAGCAACTGGAAAATCGAGGCGTTCCCCCCGATTCCCAACGCAAGCATGAGAATTGCGACCGTCGTGAAGCCGAGGCTCTTATGCAACTGCCGCAGCGCATATCGAACGTCTTGGAGCAAACCGCTCATGCATGCACGTCCGCCATCAGCTTCTGCAGTTCTTCTTCGGCCACAACTTTGCCGTCGAAGAGATGGACTTCGCGCTGCGCGTGTTTAGCGAAACGCGGATCGTGCGTGACCATACAGATCGTCGCGCCCTCGCGGTGCAGGTTCTGCAACAACTCCATCACGGCTTCGCCGTTGCGCGAGTCAAGATTTCCTGTGGGCTCGTCCGCCAGCAGGATGGAGGGTTTCCCGCCCAGCGCACGCGCCACGGCGACGCGCTGTTGCTGACCACCGGAGAGCTGCGACGGGTAATGCCGGACGCGGTGCGCCATGCCCACCCGTTCCAGCGCTTCCATGACCCGCGCCTTGCGGTCGGCGGCGGGCATTCTCTGGCGATAGGTGAGCGGCAGTTCGACGTTTTCATACACCGTCAAATCGCCAATCAGGTTGAAACTTTGAAAGATGAACCCGATCTCCTGGTTGCGGATGCGGGAACGCTCGGCAAAATCGAGATTCTCGACCGTCTTGCCGTTCAACGAGTAGCGGCCCTGCGTCGGCGTGTCCAGCAATCCGATGATGGACAGCAACGTGGATTTGCCACAGCCCGACGGCCCCGACATGGCCACATACTCGCCTTTGGCAATTGAGAGGTGAACTCCCGATAGGGCATGCGTCTCAATTTCGTCGGTATAGAAAACCTTGGTCATCTCCTGGATCTGAATCAACGGCTGGCCTGTTTCGGTCATAGCTTCTGCCTCGTCGTCTTTGATTTTTTCGCTGCTAATTTCGTCGCTCAGTCCAGACGGATACGATCCGTCTTATCCCAGCGTGACATGTCGGAAAGAATCACTGTGTCGCCCTCATGAAGGCCGTCGAGAATCTGAATCGAGTTCACCGACTCGCGCCCCACCTTCACCGAGACGCGCGTCGCCTCTTTGCCATCAGTGTCCAGCTTGAACAAGCTGATCGTGCTGTTTTCCTGTCCGAACGCCGGACGCCCCACATAGAGCGTGTTGTCCAGCCGCTCCAGATCGATGGTCCCATCCACGCTCAAATCCGTCCGTGCCCCCTTGGGCAGTTCGCTCGTCAGTTTGACGTCCACGGTGACGGTTCCGTTTTGCACCGCCGGGTCGACGCGCATCACGGTCCCGCTGATCATTCCGTTATGTGTATCGATCGCCGCCGGCTCGCCCGCCTGCACATCCCGCGCCTGCGTCTCCGAGATCTTCAACGTCGCCATCAGATGATTCGGCTCCACCACTTTCGCGAGCATCGCCCCAGGCTGAACATGTTGTCCGACCTGAAGAGGCAAGTCGACTAGCACTCCGTCAATGCCCGCACGGACTTTCAGCGCATCCAGTTGCTTGTGCTTCAGTTCGGCCAGCGTCCGCGCTTCGTCGACTTTGGCCTGTTCCTGGGCCAGTTGAGTGTCGATGGCCCTCTTGTTGATCACCAGCCTCTGCACTTCAAGATCGTTCCGCGTAGTCAGTTCGTCCGCTTTCCCTTTGGACGCTTTGTACGCCAGACCGGAGATCACGCCGAGATCGTAAAGAGCCTTGTCCGTATCCGCCTGGCGCTGTGCCTGGCTGTAGTCCGCGTTCACAGTGGCAGCGCCGGCTTTCTGCGTCATCAGATCGCTCTCCAGCTTTACCTTCAGGCTCTGGTACTCGGCTTCCGCCGCCTTCGCTTGCAACTGCGCGTCCACGGCCGCCTGCTCCACTTGGGAATTGCTCATTTCCAGAAGAATGTCGTTGGCCTTCACCTGCGAGCCCGGCAGCATGCGAATGCGCACTACAGTGGCCTCAGTCTCGGCAGGAATCTGCCGGACCGCTTCCTGCGAGGGAACCAGCGAGCCCGGCCCTCGTACTTGGCGCAGCATCGATCCGCGTTTGACGACGTCAGGCCACACCGTCCCGCGCTCGACCTCGGGCGCCGCCGGCTTCATTCGCCAGATTTCGATCGTCGCCGCTGTCACGGCAACCACACCAACCACCGCCCACATGATCATGCGGCGCAGTTTTTGAACCTTGAATTCTGGGCGGGCGATATCCATCACGGTACCCTATGGCAACTCGCCTTCCACATCGCGGAAGCATCTAAGTGCTGGAAAAACAATAGGATAGGCTCAGGGGGCAACTCTTGAGCCGAAGACGGCTGTCCAATGCCGGACCAGATTGTCCAGTACCGGACAACACAACACACTTGTATGCAGTGTAGTCAGGGGATGGTCAGGGAAGCAGAGCGCCGCACTGGGATCAGTGCCTTAAGAGGAAGTAGGCACCTACGACATCCTAATTCAGCATTCTTTGGGGGTTGAAAAAGGAATTGTTCACCGCATGGTCTGGCGCCTGTGACTTTCAGAAAGCGAGAGCGATCCGACTCCAAGAATCATTTGTTACCGGCCGACGCTCCGTGCGCCACACCGTTCGCCGGAAGCTGGTTGATGACCAGCCAGTACAAACCAACTGTCTTGATCGTCTCCCGGAACTGGTCGAAGTCGACCGGCTTTTGAATATAGCTGTTCGCTCCTAGCCCGTAGCCCATGATCAAGTCGCGTTCCTCTTTGGAGGCCGTCAGGATCACAACGGGTATGTTACGAGTGCGGACATCCGCCTTGAGTCGCTTCAGCACCTCCAGTCCATCCACCTTGGGAAGTTTCAAATCCAGCAGCACGAGCTTGGGCGGCCGCTCAAAGGAGCGCGCCGCGTGGGGCCCCTGGCAAAACAGAAAATCCACAGCCTCTTCGCCATCGCGGGCCACGTGAATGTTATTCGCCAGATGTTCTTTACGGAGGGCGTGGAGCGCCAGTTCTACGTCATCCGGGTTATCTTCCACCAGCAAGATATCGATTTCGCCTGTACTCATGGTTTTTCTCCTGCCACTGCGGCTTTGGTTTTCGGTTCGATTTTCTCGGAGCTTCCGAGGGTGAAATAGAAAGTCGCGCCTTTATTCAGTTCGGCTTCGGCCCAGATGCGGCCGCCATGCTTCTGAATGATGCGCTGGACCGTGGCCAGGCCCACGCCGGTACCCTCGAAGTCTTCCTGGCGGTGCAGGCGTTGAAAAACGCCGAAGAGCTTGTCGGCATACTTGATGTTGAAGCCCACACCGTTGTCGCGCACGAACACGGCCGAACGTCCGGCTTCATCTTTTTGTCCGAAGTCCTGCCCGACCTCAATGACAGCCTGCGCGCGAGGACGCGTGAACTTGACCGCATTCAGCAGCAGGTTCTGGAACACCTGCTTCATCAATCCGGGATCGCAGTCCACCGAGGGCAGGTCGCCAATCTTCCACTCGATCTGCCGTCCTTCGCAGTCGGGTTCGAGTTCGGCAAGAACTTCGTTGACGATCGATTTCAACTCCGACGGCTGCACGCTCAGATCGCGGCGGCCCAGACGCGCCAGATTCAACAGATCATCCACCAGCGCCCCCATGCGCCGGGTGCCTTCCTGAATGCGCTGCAACTGATGCTGGGCAGCGATGGGCAGGTTTGATCCATGTTCCTCGCTCAGCATCTTGGAAAACCCGCTGATATGGCGAAGCGGCGCGCGCAAGTCGTGAGAAACCGAATACGTAAAGGCTTCCAGTTCCTTGTTTGCGGCCTGCAGCTGTGCCGTTCGCTCCACCACTCTTTGTTCGAGTTGGTTGTTGAGGTTGCGGATTTCCCGCTCATCCGCCCTCCTCTGGGTAATGTCGCGGAAGGCAATCACTCCTCCCCGAACCGTTCCATCCTTGCTTTTCAGTGGGCTGGCGCTGGCTTCGATCCAGACTCCCGCCTCGAGATCAGGATTTCGCACGTACATCTCGGCGGTGCCCACCTCGCCTTGAATGGCAAGTAGCAGGGGATTTCGCTCGGGCGGGAAAGGGGTCACCGCGTCAGGCAAATAAACGCCGTAGTGGGCGTTCCATTCCCCAGACGGGACGTTCTCCGCGCCCATGCCGACAATTCTCGTGGCCGCCGGGTTCCAGATGATGAATTTTCCGCGCTCGTCGGCGGCGACCAGCCCCTCCTGCATACTGTCGAGCACCGACTGCAGCATCAAGGACTGGGTTTCCAGAGTCTGCTGTGAGCGGAGCAATTCCTCGGCTTGCCGGGAAAGTTCTTCCGCCTGCCCTGCGAGCTGCCTCTCTGCTCGTTTGCGCTCGGTGATGTCGGTATTGGTCTCCAGAATGCGGATCGGCTGCCCTTCCTTATTGCGATGCAGCACCCACGCGCTGGAGACGACGATGGTGCCGCCGTCGCGCTTGCGGTGTATCAGCTCGCCTTCCCATATTCCGCTCTCGAAGAGATTCTTCTCGATCACCTCCAAGGGCTCGGGAAATTGCGTGTGGAATAAATCGTGGGAAAGGATGCCCACCGCTTCCGGGGGGGTGAAGCCGTAAAGCTTTTCCGCGCCTCGCGGCCAGAACACCACCCGGCTCTCCATGTCCCGCACAAACACTTGGGCCGAGTCCAGGATCTGGGCTTGCTCGTACAGCGCCTCCTCCGCCCGCTTGCGCTCAGTGATGTCGGCGCGGATGGCGACATACTGCCGCGGCTTGCCGTCCGTCGCCAGAGTCGGGACGATGGTGGTGTCGACCCAGTAGATTGAACCGTCCTTGGCCCGGTTCTTAATTTCGCCCCGCCACACATGGCCGTTGGCGATGGTTCGATACATCTCGTGAAAGAATTCTTTGGGATGGTAACTCGAGTTAAGGATGCGATGATTCTGGCCGATGAGTTCCTCTTTGGAATATTGACTGATCGTGCAGAACTTGTCGTTCACGTAAGTGATCGTGCCTTGCACGTCGGTCACCGCCACAATGGCATGCTGGTCGAGGGCGAACTTCTGATCGGCCAGTTCCTTGATCGCTCCCTCTCGTGCCGCCTGGCTCTGCTTCGCCGCCTCTTCGGCAAATTTCCGTTCCGTAATGTCGGCGCGGATGGCTACGTACTGCCGCGGTTTGCCATCCGCGCTCATGAACGGAACGATGGTCGTGTCCACCCAGTACATCGAACCGTCCCGGGCGCGGTTCTTGATCTCGCCGTGCCATACTTTACCGCTGGCGATGGTGCGGTACATCTCCTGAAAAAACTCTCTGGGATGGTGGCCGGAATTCAGGATGCGGTGATTCTGGCCAATCAGGTCCTCTTTCGGATATCGGCTGATCGCGCAGAACTTGTCGTTTACGTAGGTGATCGTGCCCTGCACGTCGGTCACCGCCACGATGGCGTGCTGATCCAGAGCGAATTTCTGGTCCGCCACTTCCTTGAGCGCGCGTTCGCTGATGGCGAGGCTCTCCTTCAATGCCCGCTCACCCGACTTGCGCTCGGTGATGTCGGCGCGGATGGCCACGTACTGCCGCGGCTTTCCGTCGGCACCAACCGAGGGGACGATAGTTGTGTCCACCCAATAGATCGATCCGTCCTTGGCGCGGTTCTGGATCTCACCGTGCCAGACCTCGCCATTCGCAATCGTTCGATACATCAGCTGGAAAAATTCTTTTGGATGGTGGCCCGAGTTGAGAACGCGATGGTTCTGGCCAATCAGCTCCTCTTTGGAATACTGACTGATGGTGCAGAACTTGTCGTTCACGTAAGTGATCGTGCCCTGCACATCGGTGACGGCCACGATGGCATGTTGATTTAGAGCGAATTGCTGGTCTGCCAGCTCTTTCAGCGCGGCCTTGCTGGTGGCCAGGCTTTCCTGCACGGTTTGCTCCGCACGTTTGCGGTCGGTGATGTCGCGGGCAACTTTCGACGCGCCGACAATTGCGCCGCTGCCATCGCGAACCGGCGAAATGGTCACGGAGACGTCAATACTCTTGCCATCTTTCCGGACGCGAACCGTTTCGAAATGTTCAACGCTTTCGCCGTGCCTGATGCGAGCCAGGATTTCCGACTCCTCGTTTGTGCGCTCCGGCGGGATTAGCATCAGCCCGGGTTTTCCCAAGACCTCCGATGCCAAGTAGCCGAACACCTTCTCGGCGCCGCGATTCCAGGCATTGATCGTCCCGTTCAGGTCCTTGCTGATAATGGCGTCATCGGATGAGTCGACCACGGCAGCCAGGCGTTCGCGCACTTCCTCTGCCCGCTTGCGCTCCGTGATGTCGGCGCGGATCGCCATATACTGCCGGGGCTTTCCATCGGCCTCGAGGAATGGAACGATGGTCGTGTCGACCCAGTAAATCGAACCATCTTTTGCCCGGTTGCAGATTTCACCCCGCCACACCTGGCCGTTGGCGATGGTGTGATACATCTGCTGGAAGAATTCTTTCGGGTGGTGCGAGGAGTTCAAGATGCGGTGGTTCTGCCCGATCAGTTCCTCCTTGGAGTACCGACTGATGGCGCAGAACTTGTCGTTCACGTAGGTGATGGTTCCCTGCACATCGGTCGTGGCCACGATGGCGTGCTGGTCCAGGGCAAATTTTTGCTCGGCCAACTCCCTCAGCGCAGCTGCACTGGTGGAGACCGTCTCCTGCGCGGCTTGTTCAGAACGCTTGCGCTCGGCAATTTCCTCCTCTAACTCGCGATTCACGCCCTGCAAGTGCATCCGGTCCGGAACCGAGATGACCTTAGGAACCAACGGGATGAGCATGGCTGCCGTGACCACCGACACGGCGGCCGTGGCGCCTTTGATCACGCCCGCGAGCATGTAGTTGCCGTGCCAGACATTCCAGATCTCCAGTAGGTGGGTAGTGCCACAAGCCAGAATAAATGTGCCGAACATCCAGAAAATGTGGTTGAAGGGAAGGTTGCGATTTTTGCGGATGAAATAAATAAGGATGATGGGAATGGCGTAGTACGAAAGCGTAATCAAGCCATCGGAGATGACATTCAACCAGAGAATTCTGGGATTCCACAGATAGCAGTACCCGTGAGGCATGAAGTCCGATGGTCCAGTCGACCACTTGTGGGCAGCCATGAGGGCCAGCCCCACGGATCCTGCGGCTGCGGCAACGGCAATTCCCCCCTGGGCGAGACGTGATGCCGTGGCACTGCTCATCGGCCTGATGAATCCTTTCTATATAGGCTATCGGCGGGGACTAAGCGAACGTTAGGGGCCATGCGGACGATCTTTTTTGAGCGAAGGCGAGACCGCAGGGAGTTCCCCGTTAGGGTGGCCGATGACGTTCGTGATCTGCTCCCGCTCCTCCTGCGTTAGCCCCACAAACTCAAATCCGGAATGAACGCTGGAAGTATGCCGCACAATGGCAACGGTAGTGAGCGATCGCCCGTTCAGCCGGAGATCAATGGCGACCGTGTCCCCGACGTGGACTTCCCCCAGAACAATGGCGCCCAGACCGCCCTCGCAGAGATTAAGACTAATGCCTTTCGAACTAAGAACGCCTCGCCGGCCCAGATGACGGACGGTGATGGGAACGCTGAACAGCGTCCGGACATGTCGCCGGGAAGGCAGTTTCGAATGGTAGCGTTCAATCTCCCAAACATGGGCAGGCATTGCAGTTCCCTCCGGGCAGCACACGTCAACCGACGCCGGGGCTCGAGGGCGCGGGTACAGCCCGCGCCGCTGGACCGTGGTGGTTGTTGCCACAGTCGTTACCGATTTCGCCGCCTGATGTCGCCGACCCTTTTGGTTGGGCCGGTTTGTCGAGCCCTGCACCGCCGCCTACGCCGCTGGTTATGACGGCAGCACGGGCTTCGTCCTAGCCTGGGACAAGCTGGCACGAATCATGTCGATCAATTCCGCGTTGTCCGCCGGCTTCTGAAAGAAAGCCGTGGCCCCCGACTGCAGAGCGCGCCGCTCGCTGCTTTGCGGATCGCGCGCCGTCAACACGATCACCGGGATGGCCGAGAGCTTGTCGTCCTTCTGCAGGCGTTCGAGCACGACAAACCCGTCTCCTGCGGGCAGGCCGAGATCGAGGATGATCAGGTCGGGGCGCTCCTTGTACGCCAGCGCAATGGCGGAGTAACCATCCACCGCATTGACCGTATCGTAGTCGTTGGCGCGCAGGCGCAATCGCAGCGCCTGCCTGAGATCGGGATCGTCGTCCACAATCATGATTTTTGAATTTGCCATCGCTTATTCTCCATTTCCAAAGTTCACACAGACTTCTCAGCGTGTGCCTTACACGTTCTGACTTATTTTCGGAGGCCTAGTTCCCTCCCAGAACCTTTTGCACCATTTCATTGACGGTGGCGGCAACTTCCTGCACTTGCTCTTCCAGAGAGCGGCCGCTGCCAGGGTCCGGAAGCGCCACGGCCTCGGCGGTCAGTTCCAGTTTGCCTGTGCCGCTCAGCTCGGGGACCTTTCCGAGTTGCTCGCGAATGCGCGTCATCATGATGTTGGCGCCCTCCAGGTCGGTCGACGCCACCACCAGAAATGTCTCCTCCGCCATGGCAACCGTCATCGGAGGCAACACCAGATCTTTATCGAGATACACGCAGCGCCGCAGAATCTCCAGGCAGCGCTGGCACGTTTCTTTCCAGTTAGCCCGCGCCGGCATGGTGACTGGCCGCAATACCGCCTTCACCAGCACAACGTTGTCCTGCCGGGTGCCCTGACAAGTGATGACCGGGAAGAGCAGCTTGGCCAGGGAATACAGCGGCAGCGTGAACGAGAAAATGCTGCCGTGCCCCGGTTCGCTGGCCACCCATATGCGTCCTCCGTGAAGATTGACCAGTTCCTTCGCAATGAATAACCCAAGCCCCAGGCCCTTGCGGCTGTTGTCCACCGAGTTTGGATCCTGGTACAGGCGTTCAAACACCAGCGCTCTGCCCTCGGGACTGATTCCGCAGCCGGTGTCTGCCACCGAGAGATATACGAAGTCGGGATCGGTTTGCACCAGGCAGGCTTGCACCGTAACCGCTCCATCCGGGGGTGTGAACTTGATGGCATTCTCGATGAGATTGATCAGCACCTCGAGAATGCGCCCAGGATCTCCATGAACGAACGGAATCCGGGTGTCCACACCCACCTCAAGCCCGACCTCTTTTTCGCGCGCGAGCGGTTGCATCATGGCCACCGCCTGCCGGATCAGGTCTCCGATCAGCACACAGCGCGGCTCAATGCGGATCTTTCCTGACTCTGCCCGGCTGGCTTCCAGCAGATCGCGAACCATAGCGACCAGCTGGTTGACGCTCTTGAAAATCGTCTTGAGGTGGTCACGTTGTTCCGGGCTTATTTCTCCCGCCAGCCCATCGAGCAGAATGGTGACGAACTGATGAATGCTGGTCAGCGGGGTCCGCAGTTCGTGCGATACATGGGAAAGAAACTGGTTTTTAAACTCCAGTTGCTGCTTGCGGCTCATCTCCAGGGACCGCAGCAGCGCCTGCCGTTCCACTGCGTAGCGCATGGCCCGTTCCAGCCCACTACTGGAGATCGCGCCTTTCACCAGGTAATCCTGCACGCCCTGATGCAGGGCCTTGATCGCGAGCTCTTCGTCGTCCTGTCCTGACAGGATGACGATCGGCACGTTCGGCGCTTTCTCCAACACCTTGCGATAGGTGTCTGCTCCCTGACTGTCGGGCAGATTGAGGTCGAGCAGGATCACCCCGGGAGGTCTTTCCTTGAGCGAGACTAGTCCGTCGGACAAGCGATTAGCGCAGCTCACCTCCACCTTCGTCTTGCCATCCACCAACCGCAGGCGAACCAAATCCGCATCCCCCGGGTTGTCTTCAATCAGTAGGACATGGGTCGAACGGTCGTTCATCTTTTCTCCTTCTGGGGCAGACTGGCGAAGCCCAGCCAAAACTCCGCCATGGATTGGACTACCGCGACAAATTCCGGAAGGTTTCCCGGCTTTCGCAGATAACAGTTCGCTCCCAGTTTGTAGCTGCGGCTGATGTCGGAATCCGCCTGAGACGTGGTAAAAATGACCACTGGAATCCGGGCCAGAGCGGGGTCCGATTTGATATTCGACAGGACCTCGCAACCGTCGATGTGGGGCAGGTTCAGGTCGAGGACGACCAGGTCCGGGATGGGCGCCTGGGCATATTTGCCCTTCCGCCGCAGAAAGGAGATCGCCTCCACCCCATCGTTTACCGCATTCACGTGAAAATGTGACTTGCTCTGAGCCAGCACCTCGCTGGTCAGGTCAATGTCCGCCGGGTTGTCGTCGACCATCAGGATTTCCGGTTTGGTTTTCATCTCTTCTGTTCCGTCCTCACTGCTTTGGCATTGCTTTGATTGGGATGGTGAAATAAAAGATGGATCCGTGATCAGGTTTCGATTCAATCCAGATCCGGCCGCCGTGTTGTTCGACGATCTTCTTGCAGATCGAGAGCCCGATCCCGTTGCCTGAATATTCCGCACGTGTATGCAGGCGCCGAAAGATGACAAACACGTGGTCGACGTTTTCGGGCGCGATCCCGATCCCGTTATCCGCCACCGAAAAGACCCATTCTTTCCCTTTTACCCCGGCGGCGACTTGAATCAAGGGCGGTTCGGAACCGTGAAATTTGATGGCGTTTCCGATCAAGTTTTGAAATACCTGCACCAGTTGGGAACCATCGGCCACCACCGCCGGAAGTTGAGCGTGCTCGACGATCGCGCCGCCTTCCTGAATCGCGGCCTCCAGATTCAGCAGCGCCACCTGCAGAACGGCATTGCTATCGGTGTTCTCGAGAGCCATGCCTTGCCGCCCGACCCGCGAAAAAGCCAGCAGATCCTGGACCAGCTTCTGCATGCGGAGAGCGCCATCGACCGCGTAGTGCATGTATTTGTCCGCGTCGGAATCGAGTTTCCCCTTGTAGCGCTCCGCCAGAAGTTGGGTATAAGTGGCGACCATGCGCAGCGGCTCCTGCAAGTCGTGCGAGGCCACGTAGGCAAACTGCTCCAGATCGCGATTGGAGCGGGCTAATTCCTCTTGCGCCTGCCGGTGATCCTCGCGCAGCTTTCTTTCACGCATGGCTCGTCGAACCGCCTCCGGCAGACGCGCCAAGTGATCCTTCAGGACATAATCGGCGGCGCCCTGCTTGATGCACTCCACCGCGGTCTGTTCGCCCAGCGCTCCCGAGACCAGGATCACCGGAATGTCCAGCCCTTCCTGGCGCAGGACCGCGACCGATTCCAGACCATTCCAATTCGGCAACTTGTAGTCCGCGAGAATCACGTCGTACAAATTCTTTCGCACCAAATCGGTGAATTCCTCCCCCGTCTGTGCGATGTCTGCGGTGGTCTCAAAGCCCGCCTGCCGCAAGGCGCGCACCACCAGTTCGACGTCTGCTGGTTCGTCCTCGACCATCAACACCCGCAGCCTTTTCGTGCCCTCGTTGGCTTCGTCGGGGAGCCCCCTGGAGGCGACTTCGGGAGCGCCAGCCGACCCGATGCTGGGCAAGGTGCTCAAACCGGAACTGGTTTGCAATGGCTCGGGTCCTTGCCCAAGCTCGCACTGCGCCGCAAGGCCTAAACTGAGTGCATCCTTAGATATGTTTAACGTTCGGAGCCTCCCGTCCCTCGGAAACTGCACAATTCGGACCGCGATTTGACATGCCTCAACACCGCGATCTGCGCGTTCGCATACATTGGCCATCGGCACGCTTCCCCGAACCTTGAGTGGAAAACGCGACCGTACCTGCCCGGACGACATAGCCGTCCCATGTCCCTTCGGCGTGACGGACGCATCCTGTAGTCCCTGCACTTCTGCGGCCGGAGACTTGGGCGAGTAATTCGGAGCCGAGTTGTCAGCTTCCTGCTCGACAAAAACGGAGAAAACACGCGCGCCGAGGCTTATCGGAGGTTAACGGACGCACATAATTCTGGAGGGGACTTGCAAGTGGCTGCTTAAGGTTAGCGCCCCGACGGGATTTGAACCTGGGTTACTGCCGCGAAAGAAACGGCCCATACCCCGACTTAAAGGACTTACAAAAGCGGACGACTCTAAGTCGTTGGAAATTCCCGGTAGCGGAAGGTCCAGCGGCTGGCGCACGGAACATCATCATCAATTGTGAACACGATGGGCATCGAGCTCCCGCCCCGGCCCTTAGGGCATTCCAAGACAGAAGGCACCGACCGCTCGAACCCTAGCTTTCTTTGACTCTCTGCGCTAGCTCGCGAAAGTCTTTGGCTTGTTTGTGACTGGCCTTTACCTGGAGTTGTGCGAGCTGTCGGGATTTCTCATCGGGCAGGAGCGAAACCAGAGTTTCAAGCTCGGTTGCCGTCTCGTGGGCGCGATCAGCCTCTCTGAGCATCAAATGTTCAAATTTCCGGACTGCCTCATTGTGATCCATATTCTCCTCCTCATTAAGGTCGCCGAAGACGCGAATGCTATCCCGCGGTTTACCCTTGGTCAACAACGATCAGTCACTCGGCGGCGCCGCGCCGGGTGCTTGCTGTCGAAACAGCCGCGGTTCAACGCTTCTGGTACGGATGGAAGATGTAGTCCTTCGCCTTCACTGGCGTATGGCACGCGAATCCGCAGTCCGATGGACTTTTGGCATCGGGCGTGAACTTGTCCGACGCTGCATCGTAGTTGAACACCGCGTATCCCCATCCGCCGCTTTTCGAAAATCTCTTGCTGTCCTTTTCCATCACGAATGCCTGGGAAAAAACATCTGGCACTTCCACGGCGAAGGGGGCCTCCGTGCTCTTCTTCAACTTCCACTGAAGCTTGACGATCCTGGACCCCTCCGGGAAAGGCTGGCCTTTGCCGGGGACGCCGGCTTTATACGCGTTGATCATCGTGGGATTCGCCACGATCACCTTGAGTATTTCGGTGGTTCGGGCGGAGGAGACGTCAGCCCAGTCCTCGTATCCCCGGAAGTCGGAGAACGCAATTCCGCCCGGCGATACCAACGAGTACTTGTCCTTGGACTTGTCTTGGCCTTGCGCAAAAAGAGCCGCGACGCCGAGGATGGCGAGCACTGCCACGGCTGCCGCAACGATGGTAAGGCCGGCGATACGTTTCACGGCGGTGCGTGTTTTTATCTTCTGTTCTTGTTGTTCTTGCGGCACAGATTTCGTCACAAATTCGGACATTTGCATTTCCCTTCACAGAAAAGTTTGTAAGCCAATCAATGTGCATCTCGAACGGTTGCAATTAGGCCAGAGTGAAGGGACTAAAACAATTGGACCATGGTATCGGTTGCATTTTCGTGCGGGCGGTCCTCGAACAACCTTGTAACAACGACCCGACGGCACGTTGGAATCGCCGACAAAAACTCGAAGAGATCACTTGCGTCGAGAGAGTTGCGAAGAAGCCTTCGTGTGCAATCGGGCAGTCAGGCAGATTCATGCGGGCCTCCGCCAATTCATGTTAAGCCACCAGCAAGATCTTCCCGGTACCGCCCTTTTCTGCCGCGGCTTGAGCCTCGGCCGCTTCACTGAGTGGCATTTTCTGGCTAATCGGGATTACCAGCTTGCCGTCTCGCACCGCTTCGGCCATGAACTCGAGTGTTTTCCTGTCGAATTTCGAAAATACGTGTACCACCTTTACGGATGGGTACTTCGCGGCGTTCTGTGGCAGCCCTACTACCGATGCATACACTCCTCCCGGCTTCACCTTGGCGATCAGCTTCTCGGCGGTTCTCCCGCCGACCGTATCCGCAACCGCATCGAGCGGAGGAAGATTCGCAATCGCCGTGTCGTCGTCGGTTGCGACCGCCTGATCCGCTCCGATGGTCTTCGCTTCACTCAGCTGCCTCTTCAAAATTCCCGCGATCACAGTCGCCCCGCGTTCCTTAGCAGTGAATACCGCCGAACGCCCCACATTTCCTATCGCACCCACGACGAGAACCGTCTGGCCCGCTTTGATTCCCGTTGCTGCAAGCAGCTGGTTGCCGGTCACCGTCACCAGCGGCAGCGCCGCCGCCTGAATCAAGTCGAGCCCCTTGGGAACTTTCGCCAGAATCGCGGCTTTGACGACGCAAAGTTCAGCGTAAGTATCGTCAGCCATCGCGAACACCTGGTCGCCGACCGAAAAGCCTTCCACGCCCTCCCCAATCTTTACCACGGTCCCTGCCATATCGACTCCTATAAGGCCAGGGAATTTGAGGGGATAAAAATCCTTGGTTAATCCGGCGCGCCGCTTGTAGTCGATCGGATTCACGCTCGCGGCAGCGACCCGCACCAGCACTTCGCCAGGACCCGGTACTGGATCGGGGTATTCCTCGAACTTGAGTACTTCAGGACCGCCATATTGGTGGACAACAACTGCTTTCATATTCATCTCCTTCGCGAAAGTGGCGTGAGGTAAGGTTCCACAAACGGTCCGATCCCGCCTCAGTTTTGGGTGGTCGAGATTTCACTTTACTTTTGCGATTACTTCATCTGTCGGCCGACTCTCTGCCCAGTGGATTCTTAGCTCTGCGCTCGGCCTTCGCGTGTCACAGCGCCTTTGGCGGCAGCCTCTCTTCTATTCTTTTGAGGATGAAGGCCCAGGTCGTGCCATGACGTTTCCGAGAGGTTGACGTCATAGTAGTTTGCAGCCTTCTCGATGTTCGCGAATGCCAAAGCGCGGTCGGCATCGGAAACGTCCATGACTTGATCGAACCGCGCGACCGCGTTGCGCACATGTTGCGCGTCGGTCAGTGGTTCTTTGCGCTGCTTCGGAAACGCGTAGACGCTGTCGGGTAGGTCGCTCTGCGTGGTCAAGCGTCCGTGTTTCTCGTGAGGTTTCCAGGTCGCTTCCGGCATGTTTTTTTCCATCCTTTCTTTAGATGATTGGCTCGAGGGCGAGCGCGGTGTCCGCCCAGATAACCGAGCGGTGCGGCCAAGCCCGTCTTTGTAAGTGTCGCTTTTCCGACGGAATCGGCTGCGATGGAGGAATTACACCCGAGGCGCGTCGGCGAATCAATTGGACGATGGTATCGGCGATACCTTGGTATTGGGAGTTGCAATAAAGACGCTCGATTCTCTTCCACATTTCCCGATCCATACTTGGGTGGTAATCGATACGTTCGTCCAATAGATTCATCATCGGGACTCTGGCTTAATCACGGTCAGGCCGATCGGAGCAATCATGAACCCTGCAATCACTGCCTCTGATATGAAGCACTTCGACGCAATCATCATCGGGACGGGGCAGGCGGGCCCGTCTCTGGCAGCGCGGTTTGCGGGTGCCGGCAAAACCGTCGCCATTATCGAACGTCATAAATTTGGCGGCACGTGCGTGAATACAGGATGCACCCCGACAAAGACGCTCGTGGCAAGTGCCTATGCCATCCATGCCGCCCGCCAAGGTGCGGAATATGGTTTCTCCACTGGCGATGTGCGCGTCGATATAAAGCGGGTGAAAGCCCGCAAAGATGAAGCCTCCACGAGGTCCAGCCAGGGAGTTGAGAAATGGCTCCGAGGAACGCCAAATTGTACGGTCATTCAGGGCCAGGCCCGCTTTCAGTCGCCGAACACTGTCGTGGTCAACCATGAAGTTCTGCGAGCCGACAGGATCTATATCAACGTGGGTGGCCGCGCTTCAGTTCCAGACATGCCGGGGATTCACGACGTCCCATTTCTCACCAACTCATCGATCATGGACATCGATTTCTTGCCCGAGCATCTCGTCATCGTCGGCGGAAGTTATGTTGGGCTGGAGTTCGCTCAGATCTATCGCCGCTTGGGGAGCGAAGTCACGATTGTGGAAATGGGACCGCGTCTGATTGGACGGGAGGACGAAGACATTTCCCAGGCGGTGCGCGAAATCCTGGAGGCTGAGGGCATACGCATCCGGCTGAATGCGAAGTGTATCTCGCTGGCGAAACGCGACGGCGGCGTCGCGGTCGGACTCACATGCGAGGAAGGTCCTCCGGAAGTAGCGGGCACCCACGTTCTTCTGGCCGTGGGACGTACTCCCAACACAAACGATTTGGGACTCGACAGAGCTGGGGTTGCCACCGACTTCCGCGGCTACATCACCGTTGATGATACGTTGCAAACGAACGTGCCCGGCATCTGGGCACTGGGGGACTGCAATCGCCGCGGCGCTTTTACGCACACTTCCTATAACGACTACGAGATCGTTGCGGACAATCTCTTTAACGCTGACCATCGCCGGGTTTCCGACCGGATCCAAGCGTACGCGCTATATATTGATCCGCCGCTAGGGCGATGCGGCCTGACGGACGCTGAGATACGAAAATCCGGACGTCGTGCCCTCGCTGCGAAATATCCGATGAGTCAAGTGAGCCGGGCCTATGAAAAAGGTGAGACCCAGGGCTTCATCAAAATCTGCGCCGATGCGGAAACGAAACAAATTCTGGGGGCCGCGATTCTTGGAGTCGGAGGCGACGAAGTGATTCACGTTCTGCTCGACGTGATGTATGCGAAGGCGCCGTACACGGTCATCCAGCGCGCCATGCACATTCATCCGACGGTCGCGGAATATCTGCCGATCATCCTCGCCAAACTGGGACCGTTCGCGTAGAAGGAAAGAACACGAGCACCTGAAGATCGAGAAAGAAACGTAGAGCGGCGCTCTCACTTCGGGCGAAGTGCCAAATTAATGGCCTCAAGCAGAGCGGTGTCGCTGAAGGGCTTGAACAGGCACTCTATTGCACCCCGTTCGATTACTTGCCGGCGAACCGTCTCTTCTCGTTGAGCGGTTATGAAGACAATCGGAATCTCTCGCCGGCGAAGCTTTAATTCCCGCTGGAGCTCCGGCCCGCTGATTCCAGGCATGGCAACGTCGAGGATCAGGCAACGGGTCTGGTCGACGCAGTCGGATGCCAGGAACTCTTCCGCGGATGAGAATGCACGGGCTGCAAAGCCGAATTCGCCAAGAAGGTCGGGCAGCGATTCGCGCACAGACTCATCATCATCAACGACTGATACCAGTGGACGATCCACGGCACGCCTGACCTGGCGCGATTCCATAACATAAGAATGCGCCTCGCGTGGGAGGGCGTCCATTAGACTTTGGTATTGGTTTTACCGCCGAACTTAATTGCGGCTGAGTGACCGCCACGGATATCTTATGCCGCATCCGACACCGAAGGTATGCGCCCGGCTCGAGCACCGTCGCTCGTCAAACCCTCTGGTCTGCAGGGGATAGAAAACGAAAATGTAACTCCCGGACCGTTATTTGGCGTCGCCCACAAGCGGCCATGATGATGCTCGATAATAGAACGGCTGACCGACAATCCGATTCCCATACCCTCATTCTTCGTCGAGTAGAAGGCTTCGAAAAGCTTATCCGCAGCTTGAGGTTCGAAGCCCATTCCAACATCGCTCACGCTGAGGCGTACCCGATCATTGTCATCTGGTTCAGTGCGAATCAGTAAATCCCTCGGACGATCATCGACGGTACTCATGGCATCCGAAGCATTGCGAAGCAGATTCAAAATGACCTGCTGGAGCTGGACGCGATCGCCGGTGACCAGCGGAAGGTCCTGGGCAAGTTCCGGCCGCAGGATCACACGGTTTTTCTGAAGTTCGCTCATTGACAGCGCAATTACCTCTCGTATGGCCTCATTCAGGTCCAATGCCTGGATCGTGGTCGATTTCTTGCTAAAGAGCGCCCGCAATCGCGTGATCATCTCGGAAGCCCGATTGCCATCGCGAATCGTCCGCCGTGCAGTTTCGCGTGCGCCGTCGACGTTTGGAGGATCGGCCGCCAGCATTCGCAGACAGGTGCTGGCGTTCGTGACAATGCCGGACAGCGGCTGGTTGAGTTCGTGGGCGATAGACGCCGTCAGCGTCCCAAGGCTCGTCACCCTGGCCACATGCGTAAGTTCCGATCGAGCCTTGTCGCGCGCTTCTTCCGCTAGCCTGCGCGCCGTAACATCCTGAACCGCTGCGATGTACTCCAGCTGACCATCCTGGTCGCGGGTGGGTCGAGCAAGTGCATGCATGTACTTGATGGAGTGGTCGGGCATCAGCAAACGGTACTGCCATTCAAAGTCGCTGGCGCCGATTCGTGCCTCTTCGACCATTCTTTCGTACAGAGTGAGATCTTCAGGATGGACTCGAGTACGGATCAGTTCGAGCGTCACCGGCACACTGTTCTCAAGCTCGTAGATCCGATAGAGTTGCTCTGACCAGGTGATCTCGCCTGTCGCCACACGCCAGGAAAAGCTCCCTGTGTGACTGAGATGTTGAGCTTCCGCGAGGAATGCCTCGCTGCGCCGCAGCGCCTGCTCCGCTTGCTTTCTTTTACTGATATCCCGGAGAAAGCCCGTAAATGTTTTGTGACCGTCTCTGGTTATCTCGCCGAAAGACACCTCGACAGGAAACTCCTCGCCATTCTTGCGAAGCGCGGTAAGTTCGGTGCCTTGCCAATTCATGTGCCGTTGACCGGTAGCCAGGTAGCGGCTGAACCCGGTCTGGTGGAGTTCGCGCATGTATGCAGGCATTAGGAGAGTCAAGGGTTTCCCCGCCAGTTCGGCTGGGTCATAGCCAAAAATTGTCGCAGTGGCGGGATTGGCAAACACGATTGAGCCTTTATCATCGACGTTCACAACCACATCGCTGGCGGTTTCGACCACAACGCGATACCTCTCTTCGCTGTAGAGGCGGGCAGATTCTTGCCGCTTTTGCTCGGTCAAATCGAGCACGAACGCGACCCCTTCGTTTCCGCTGCCTTCGAAGAGCGCTCCGCCGAGTAGTATCGGCACACGGCCACCATCTTTCCGGAAAAACTCCTTCTCATAAGGTTGAAAGATGCCGGTTGCCTTTAGCTGATCTATCGCCCGTTCGTCGCGGTCGGACCACTCGAGGGGCGTGAGGTCCTTCCAGCGCACGCGACCGGCGGCGAGATCTTCCCGGTCGTATTGCACCGTGTGGAGAAATGCTTCATTGCCCCCGGTGATCGTGCCCTCGAGATTCCACATCACAATTCCCACAACGTTGGCCTCGACCAGACGCCGGATCTTAGCTTCCAACCCACTGGCCAGTTCACGGACCTCCGCCTCCGCCTTCTCCCGCTGCGCCACTTGAATTTTGAGATCTTCTATGTGCATCCATGACTGATATGCTGAGGACGCAAATTTCCCCAGAGAGGCCATGACCCGGTTATCCTCTGCGTCAAATTTGCGGCGCTCGCTGTGCATGATTCCCCATATGGTTCCCACCGCCTTGCCGTCGACGTAAAACGGGACCAGCAGGCATTCTTCGGCGGTCGGACTGACGGGCATCAAATAGGGATAACGCCGCTCGAAATGGGTGAACAGGAGGGTGCGATTCTGATCGAGCACGTCTCCGCAAGGGCCGAAGTTGCGCGGCGTCCCGCCTCCGACGTGGGGATTCCACATTCCGCAAATGGCTGGCCAATAGAATCTTTGTCCCTCAACATGCGGTTTCTTGCCGTCTTTCGTCAACAGACTAAGGCCAGCGGAGTCACACTGGGTAATATCCTGGATCGTTTCAGCGAGTGTTTGAAAGATGGTGCCCGGCGAGTCCGCCAGCGCGCTCACCAATTTCACGAGGGCGCGGTTCTCTTTTTCGTAATCGGGTGGACGCGATGGGCGGCGCTGCAACTCCTCCGTGCGTAGGATCGACTCCAGAGGAGCCGTGCCGGTCGGAATTGACCCTTCGAGAGGAACGTCATTCGCCGATTTGCCATACCCGCTCATGCTTTCACCTCGATGGACAGCCAACCACGACATTCGATTCGGTGTAAACGTTTTGCGGCTTCTGCGAGCTCCGCGTCTTCACGAATCCTTACGACCGCGAATATGTTTGTTACGCCGCCGTAATCGCGCCAGATGAGGGTGGGAGCCTCGCGGCCATTTTCACCAGGTCGGCAAGAGAGTCGGCCTTCATCTTCTGCATCACCTTGCCTCGGTGAGCCTTCACCGTTATCTCGCTGATACCGAGCTCGCCACCGACTTGTTTATTCAACAGGCCGGAAACCACCAGCCCCATAACCTGCCGTTCGCGCTGGGTAAGCGACGCGTAACGGTCCCGGAGCACCCGCATCTCGGCCTCTTGACCGAGCGCAGCGTGGCTGCGTTCAAGCGCTGACCGAATGGCCCTCAACAGCACGTCATCGCTGAAGGGCTTCGTCAAGAATTCGACAGCCCCCGCCTTCATGGCTTGGACCGTCATGGGCACGTCGCCGTGGCCCGTGATAAAAATGATCGGCATATCCGTCCGTTCGCCGGCGACAAGCCTTTGGAGGTCTAGACCGTTAAGACCCGGAAGGGAAACGTCAAGCACGAGGCAGTTCGGGATATGAACTCGTGGGTAGTCGAGGAATTCTTGCGCGGACGCGAAAGTCTCGGGCTTCCAGCCTTCACAGCGAACCAACAATTCCAGCGACTCGCGCACAGAGACGTCGTCGTCGACGACGAAGACGATTGGTGTGAGATGCAGCATGGGCGGTCACCCCATTTCATGGCCGAGTGCGCGCACTGAGTTCGTGTTTCCCGCACACAATCGACTAGTGACGCCCCACCGTTGACGGAATTCTAAAGCGACAGTCCATGGAAATCAAGCGAGGTCGCGCTGCGCAATTCTTGCGCGATGAGCGGAAAGCCATTGAATTCAGACGTTTGGTTCCCCGTCCGAGCCCGTCAACACTGCATCCAAGCCATACCGTATACCAAAGTATCGCCGATACCATCGTCCAATTGTGCGCTTTCCAAGCTTCTGTTCTGATGACTCGCATCGCCCGGATTCAATCGGAATACGCACAACCAGGAAAATTAAAGGGGAAGGAACATGAAAAAACTAATGGCGCTGTCCTATTTCTGGCCGAGGTTGAGTTGATGCGACGCGGGGCCATCGTTGAGAAGAAAGCCAACCCGCAGCCGTCTTCAGTGGTTGATGACCGTCTCATTACCGGACAGAATCCCGCGCCTTCGACCGTAGCGGCGCAGAACGTTATCAACTTAATCGCCGCAACGAAAGCCGCTTAGGTTTCTATTTTGATCGATGTCGGCATCGGCTCGTCCTCGGTGTCGGTTAGGCCGCCGATGCCGGCACACAAATCAACCGTAGCACGAACCCAAAAATCCTAACCAAAAGGAGGACACCATGACCCAAACCAGTACCACGCAAACATTCAGCAAGCAGGCAGATGATAAAAATGCAATTCGTCCGTTTCATGTCAACGTTCCAGAGGCGGACTTGACCGAACTACGCAGGCGCATCAACGCTACCAAGTGGCCGGAGCGGGAAACGGTCACGGATGCATCACAAGGCGTGCAACTGGCGACCACTCAGGCGCTCGCGCGCTATTGGCGACAGAATATAACTGGCGCAAAATCGAGGCAAAACTGAACTCTCTGCCGCAGTTCCTCACCGAGATCGATGGCCTCGACATTCATTTCCTTCACGTCCGTTCAAAACACGAAAATGCGTTGCCCCTGATCGTCACGCACGGATGGCCCGGCTCGATCATCGAACAGATGAAGATCATCGATCCGCTGACCAATCCCACCGCCCACGGCGGGAATGCATCCGATGCGTTCCATGTCGTGACTCCGTCTATGCCGGGCTACGGGTTCTCAGGCAAACCAACCACCACCGGGTGGGATGTGGCCCACATCGCGCGTGCCTGGGTCGTGCTGATGAAGCGCCTGGGGTATGCGAAATTTGTGGCGCAAGGCGGCGATTGGGGTGCGGTCGTCGTCGACCAAATGGGTTTGGATGCGCCGCCGGAGTTGCTCGGCATTCACACCAACATGCCGGGCATCTTTCCAGCCGACGTTGATAAAGCGGCAGCTTCCGGGGCGACGGCGCCATCGGGTCTGTCAGCCGATGAGAAGGTCGCTTACGAGCGGTTGCAGTTCGTATATCAAAAGGGAATCGCCTACGGGTTCCAGATGGGGTTGCGGCCACAGACGTTGTACGGAATCACGGACTCACCCGTCGGATTGGCGGCTTATTTCCTCGATCACGACGCGCGCAGCTACGAGCTGATCACACGCGTGTTTGAGGGAAAATCCGAAGGCCTCACGCGCGACGACGTCCTCGACAACATCACGATCGCCTGGTTGACGAACACGGCACTTTCCGGCGCCCGACTCTATTGGGAGAATTGGGGCAAACTCGGGTATTTCAATGCCAAAGGCGTCTCCATCCCGGTTGCCGTGAGCGTCTTCCCCGACGAACTCTATCCCGCCCCACGGAGCTGGACCGAGCGGGCGTATCCCAAACTGATCCACTACAACAAGCTCGACAAAGGTGGTCACTTCGCGGCCTTTGAGCAGCCCCAACTTCTTTCAGAAGAAGTTCGCGCGGGCTTCCGATCGCTGCGGTCAGGGGTGGCGAAAGCGGCAGCATGATCATTTTCGCTGAAGTTGGCTAATTGCGCGCAAGCAGCAGGAGAGCTTCGAGGACAGAGGCTCTCCCGTTGCACCCTAAATAAGGGGAGATCACATGGACAACGAAACCTCGCCTTACAATTCGAATTGCAAAGACCAGATCCGCCTGGCGGAGCGCGAGTTATCCGCGTTCGTCCGTGCGGTGACGGAATTGTTCGGTCCAGAGCAGGCCAGGCTTTCGGCCGAGGACTGGCTTGACGAGTCAGAACTACTGATGGAGTGCCTGCCTCGGTCTACATGGCGAAATTGGCGGGCCGTCACGATCGCGGCCTCGATAAGATTGGCACATCGGCTGGCCATCACGCAGCATCGCGGGTCAGATCGCCGCGTTGGTGCAGGTATTCGACGGTTCTTGCGCGAGGGGTTCGCGGCGCGTCGGGCAGGATGAAACTGTTTTGAGCGGGCCGGTGACCCAGCTGGGTATTGAGGTCAGACCTTTAATCGGACCTTTAGGAAGAGCTTATTTATGTCGGGCAAGAAAACAGCAATCATAACCGGAGCGGCGGGCGGTATCGGCACGGGTTTAGTAGAGGGGTTTCTGAGAGAAGGTTATAACGTCGTCGCGACGTCTCGTGACGCCCATCGAAAGTTGACTACTTCAGGCAGCCTGGTTCTGCTCGATGGGGATATCGGCAAGCAGCAAACGGCTGCCCAGGCGGTCGAGGCAGCGATCAACAAGTTCGGAACCATCGACGTTCTAGTGAATAACGCCGGCATCTTCTTGAGCAAGCCCTTCACTGACTTCACTGCCGAGGACTTCGACGCCCTTGTCTCCACTAATCTGCTCGGATTCTTGCACATCACTCAGCACACTGTAAAAGAGATGGTGAAACAAAAATCGGGATGCGTTGTGACCATCACTGCGGCACTTGCCGATCGTCCAATCGCCGGCGTAAATGGCTCGGTTTCGATGATAACGAAGGGTGGCTTGAATTCAGCGACCAAGAATCTCGCAATCGAGTATGCAAAAGACAGAATTCGCTTTAATGCCGTGGCCCCCGGCGAAGTGGATACACCGATGCATCGGAATGATCCAAAAGAATCGACGCTGCAGCCGGCTGTAAAACAGGCGACGGTAAAGGACATTGTCGATGCCGTGCTTTACCTGGCACAGGCAGGTTATGTCAGCGGAGAAATACTCCACGTGGATGGTGCCGCTCCCGCTCGTCGTTGGTAAACAATATAAAGGACTCTAACCACACGCTGGACTTCGACGAGGTATGCATGCCCCGATTGCTTTCAGTAAATGTCGGCCTTCCGCGCGACGTGACATGGAACGGCAAAACCGTCCGAACATCCGTCTGGAAATCCTCAGTGGATGGACGGCGAATGGTGCGCAAGCTTGATATCGATGGTGACGCGCAAGCCGATCTCGCCGGTCACGGCGGGGAACACCGCGCTGTATTCGTCTACCAGATGGATTCATACCGTTACTGGGAGCGCCTTTTGGGCCGCAACGATTTTGCCTTCGGCCAGTTCGGAGAAAACTTCACCGTTGAGGGACTTCCTGATAACGAGGTGTGCATCGGCGATCGCTACCGCATCGGTGGCGCTGAATTTGAAGTAACGCAGCCACGCGTAACGTGCTACCGCGTCGGCATTCGCATGAACGAACCTCGCATGGCAGCCCTGCTCGTAGAACATCACAGGCCAGGATTCTATTTTCGCGTGTTGCAGGAAGGAGAAGTTGGTGCGGGCGACGACATTGTAAAGATTAGTGACGGTCCAGAGCGAATCAGTGTGGCCGACGTCGACGCCCTCCTGTATTTGCCAGGACATTCTCGTGAACAATTGGAACGCGCCCTGCGGATTCCTGCACTTAGCAAGGGCTGGCAGAGTTCGTTCCAGGCAATGTTGCAACAAGACTTGAGCTCCAAAACTACGGCGGGGAATCCGGGACTCGCCGATGAGGAACAGGCGCCAGCATGGCCCGGCTTTCGACAGATGCGTGTCGCGCACATTAATAAGGAAAGCGACAGCGTAACTTCGATCATCATGGAACCGATCGACGGGCAGCTTCTTCCCGCCTTCCTGGCAGGTCAATTTGTTGTCTTGCGTTTGCCCGTCGATCCGGGCAAGCCGCCAGTTCTTCGCAGCTATTCGTTGTCTGATCTGCCGGCAGCCGATCATCTGCGCATCAGCGTCAAGAGCGAATTGAACGGGGTTGGAAGTTCATTTCTGTGCAGCCGTGCGCGAGAAGGCGATTTATTGGAGGTGAGTGCACCGCGCGGTAGCTTTACTCTCGGTCCCAGCCAGAATCCCGTGGCTCTGGTGAGCGCTGGAGTGGGCGCAACGCCCGTGATGTCGATGCTGCACTCACTCGCCGCGGAAAAATCGCAACGAGAGATCTGGTGGATCTATGGAGCGCGCAATAGTGTCGAGCATCCATTTGTAGAAGAATCGCGTTCATTACTGAAACAGCTCTCTCGCGGACGAGGATACATCGTGTACAGCAGGCCCGCTGCAATCGACCAGGTCGGGACAGACTTCGATGCTCTGGGGCACATTGACGCAGCTTTGCTTCAGAAAATCGGAGTGTCACGGAATAGTGACTTCTATCTGTGTGGCCCATCTTCATTCTTGCGGAATATGCGCGATGGGCTGCGGAACTGGTGTGTGCTCGCGGAAAATGTGCACACGGAAATCTTCGGTTCTCTCGAGGCGATTACCCCTGGCATGGCGCAGGTTGTTCACACTGCTCACCTGCCACAAAGACTGCCCGGATCTGGCCCTTCAGTCTCATTCGCGCGTAGCGGGATCACCGCCGCTTGGGACCCGAAATTCGCGAGCTTGCTTGAGATGGCGGAAGCGTGCGACGTTCCGGTCAGATGGTCGTGCCGGACTGGAGTCTGTCATACCTGCATGACCGGTCTGATTAGCGGATCGATTACGTATAACCCTGAGCCGCTGGAGAGGCCCGCTCCCGGGAACGTGCTCGTATGCTGCTCCCAGCCAAACGCAGGCGTCACTCTGGACCTTTAAAGGAGATTCTTTGAGAGAGACACGACGCAGGCGACGGCTCGCTAGAAACTGGATCGCATCTCCGTCGGAGCGCTACTCTGGGACCGCGAGTTGTCGCCGTCGTGAGGATGGAAAACTATGTCAATGACTGAATCAGCGACAGAACAGAATCGGGCGAATGGTTTCGTAGCATCGCCTGAGGAAAGTGAAATTCAGGCCGGAGATCCACTCCCAATTGGGGGTACACATCAGCAAGGGGACGGAGTCAATTTCGTTTTGTTCAGCCGTCACGCGACGCGTGTTCACTTGGAGCTCTACCAACATCCTGACGATTCTTCTCCGACCAGGGTCATTGAATTAGATCCGTTGCGTCATCGGACCGGTGACATTTGGCATGTGTGGGTGCGAGGCATTCCCGCCGGTCAACTCTACGGTTATCGCATCGAGGGTCCGTATCGACCCGAAGAAGGCCATCGCTTCAATCCACACAAGTTGCTTCTGGATCCGTATGCGAGAGCAATTGCCGGCGTTAAGAATTGGGATTTTCTATCCGCCCGCGGCTACGATTCCTCCAGCAGACTGACTGACTTAAGCATTTCGACTCTTGATAACGCCGGCACCACACCGAAATGCATCTACACTCGGGACCATTTTGACTGGGAAATGGACTCTCCTCCAAAACATTCCGCCTCTGATACGGTCATCTACGAGACACACGTTCGCGGTTTGACGATCCATACCAGTTCGAAGGCACAGCGTCCCGGAACCTTCGCTGGGTTGACTGAAAAGATCCCTTACCTCCAGGACCTGGGAGTGACCGCCATCGAGCTGATGCCTGTTCTCGAATTTAACGAAAATGAATCGCAGCGCCTCAATCCAATCACGGGAGAGAAACTCAAGAACTACTGGGGCTACAATCCGGTCGCTTACTTTGCTCCCAAGCAGTCCTACAGCTTTGAAGGATCGCGCTGGCGGCAGACCGTGGAATTCCGAGAGATGGTCAAGGCCTTTCACCGTGCCGGCATTGAAGTGATTCTGGACATCGTCTTGAACCACACCGCTGAGAACGATGAACTAGGACCCACGATCAGCCTACGCGGCCTTGAGAACTCGATCTACTACATGTTGCAAGAGAACCAACGCCGGTACTATAAGGATTTTACCGGCGTAGGCAATACGCTGAATGCGAATCACCCGGTGGTAAGAGAGTTAGTCACGAGTGTGCTCCGTTACTGGGTCATGAACATGCACGTTGACGGATTTCGCTTCGACCTTGCTTCGGTCCTGGGACGAGATGAGCATGGGAACATTCTCCGCAACGCTCCGCTTCTCGAGGACATTGCCGAGGATCCCATCCTGCGTGACGTAAAAATTATCGCGGAAGCCTGGGACGCAGGCGGTGCCTATCAAGTGGGAGATTTTTCCACCACGCGTTGGACGGAATGGAACGGCCGTTTCCGTGACGATGTGCGCCGCTTCTGGATTGGCGACGCAGGCATGATCGGATTGTTCGCAAACCGAATCTGTGGAAGCTCGGATTTGTACCAGAGCTCGGGCAAGGGCCCCGCGAGCAGCCTCAACTTCGTCACTTGCCATGACGGCTTCACAATGAACGACTTGGTCAGCTACCAGCAGAAGCACAATACCGAAAATGGCGAGCTCAACCGGGATGGAACCGATGCCAACTACAGCGACAATTGCGGGGTGGAAGGGCCGAGCGAGGACCCCGCTGTCGAAGCCATGCGCAACCGCTTGATCAAGAATTTCCTGTTAACCCTGTTTATTTCTCGAGGTGTTCCCATGTTGCTCGGCGGCGATGAGTTTCGGCGAACCCAGCGCGGCAATAACAACGCCTACTGCCAGGATAACGAGCTGAGCTGGTTTGACTGGAGCCTGCTCGAACAGCACAAAGAAATCCACCGCTTCACTCGAGGAATGATCGCCTTTCGCCGCGCCCATCCTGTTTTACGAAGAGAAACTTTCTACACGGATCAGGACATAAAGTGGGTCGCGCCAAACGGTGCGCCTCCCGACTGGACGGACCAGCGGCAGAAATCCTTTGCATGTCTGATTCTGGGACAGCCAGAACCAGACTTGTTCCTCCTGTTTAACGCCGACACCAGATCTGTTGATTTTTCCATCCCTGCCTTGCCCGCCGGGAAGATCTGGCGTTTGGCGGTCGATACTGCCCGAGCCGCCCCTGACGATCTCTTCGACCCCGGGAAGGAGTCTTCCTTGCAAGGCCAAATCGGTTTTCGGCTCGAGCCTCGATCAAGTGCAATTCTATTGACGGACAGCGGCGAGGTGCGGAAATGACAATTAACCCTGCTGCCGGGAAGCCGGCTGACCCATCCATTCTTGTTAACGTCCCGAAGCTCGTCACGGCCTATTACGAGTTGCGGCCCGATGTGAGCGATCCAAGACAGCGGGTGGTCTTCGGTACGTCCGGCCATCGCGGATCTGCGATGGATGTGGCGTTCAACGAGTGGCACATTCTGGCCATCACTCAGGCGATTTGTGATTACCGCAAACTCCAGAACATTGATGGGCCGCTGTTCCTTGGGATGGATACCCACGCTCTGTCCGAGCCGGCGTTTGCTAGCGCGCTGGAAGTGCTTGCGGCAAACAACGTCGAAGTGATGATCTCCGAAGGCACACCCTACACCCCGACTCCAGCCGTCTCTCACGCGATTCTGCTTTACAACCGCGCGCGAAAGTCAGGACTTGCCGACGGCATCGTGATCACGCCATCTCACAATCCTCCGGATGACGGAGGCTTTAAGTACGACCCTCCGCATGGAGGACCGGCGGATTCGAGCGTGACTTCGTGGATTGAATCGAAAGCCAATGATTTTCTCGAGCGCGGCCTCGACGGTGTTAAGCGCACGCAGTTTGCCAAAGCGCTGCGTGCACCCACAACGCACAAGCATGACTTTTTGAACGCCTATGTTAGCGATCTCAGTAGTGTTGTCGACATGAATGCGGTGCGCGACGCCAAGATTAAGCTTGGCGTGGATCCCCTCGGGGGAGCGGGCATCGATTATTGGCCACGGATTGCCGAGCAGTATGGTCTCGATCTGACGATCGTCAACCGGTCTGTAGATCCTACATTTCGCTTCATGAGCGTGGATTGGGACGGAAAGATTCGCATGGATCCCTCCTCGCCTTATGCGATGCAAAGACTCATCGCATTGAAAGACAAGTTCGATATTGCGTTTGCCAGCGATACCGATCACGACCGCCACGGCATCGTGACCAAAGGAAGTGGGTTGCTGCCTCCGAATCACTACCTTTCTGTGTGCGTCAGCTATTTGTTCGCGAACCGGCCCAATTGGAGTGAGGACGTCGCCGTGGGCAAGACCGTAGTGAGCAGCAGCATGATCGATCGTGTCAGCGCTCGTCTGGGGCGGCGGCTTTATGAAGTTCCGGTGGGCTTCAAGTGGTTTGTCGAAGGATTGCTCGCCGGCCGCTTGGGCTTTGGCGGCGAGGAGAGCGCAGGTTCCTCCTTTCTCCGGCGCGACGGCAGCGTGTGGACTACCGATAAAGATGGAATCGTTCCTTGTTTACTGTCGGCAGAAATTACAGCGCGTGTGGGCAAAGATCCCGGTGAGATTTATCGTGAGCTGACCCGCGAGCTGGGAGATCCCGTCTACGAACGCATCGATGCTCCCGCTACGCCCGAACAAAAGGCCGCTCTGGCAAGATTGTCCCCGTCCGACATTCACGCTACTGAAGTTGCTGCTCAACCGATCCAGAAGATTCTTGCAACCGCTCCGGGAGACGGTAATCCAATTGGAGGTATCAAAGTGATTGCCAAGGACGGCTGGTTTGCTGCGCGTCCTTCGGGCACGGAGGAAATCTACAAGATCTACGCCGAGAGTTTCCTCGGGCAGAACCATCTACGACAGATCGAGGACGAAGCCCAGGCCATCGTTTCGGAAACGCTGGCTCGCAGTGCCCAGGCGGCCTGAGCCCAACGCATGGGCCGATAAGCTTGAGCCCACAAGCCTGAGAGGAGTTTGTTTATGAGTAGCTCGACAATCGCTGATCGAACAAGCCCTGATCGAACAATCGCCGATCGCCCCCTCGATTCAGCCATTTCAGATGCACTTACCGACCTGGCCTTGGACCTTAGATGGTCGTTCAATCACTCGGCGGACCAACTGTGGGAGCAACTCGATCCCGAACTCTGGGAACTGACCCACAATCCCTGGGTTCTGCTGCAGACCGTCTCCCGGGAAAAACTCCAAACTGTTACCTCCGACCCAAAATTTCAAAAGCTCTTGACCGATCTCCACCGCGAGAAAACGAATGTCGAAGAGTCGGAAGCCTGGTTTCAAAAGGCGCATCCGCGTTCGGGCCTGTCGACAATTGCGTATTTCTCGATGGAGTTCATGTTGAGCGAAGCACTGCCGATTTATTCTGGCGGACTCGGCAACGTTGCCGGCGATCAGCTCAAAGCCGCAAGTAACCTGGGCGTCCCGGTGACCGGAATTGGTTTGCTCTACCAGCAAGGCTATTTTCGGCAGGAAATTGATGCACAAGGCCACCAGCAAGCCTTGTACCCATTTAATGATCCCGGCCAGCTTCCGATTCGACCGGTGCGCGAGCCAAACGGCGAATGGCTGCGTCTGGCCATCGCTATGCCGGGCTTTAAGTTGTGGATCAGAGTCTGGCAAGTACAGGTGGGCCGGGTCAAATTGTATTTGCTCGATACCAACGATCCCGCAAACCTACCATCCTTCCGCGGCATTACGTCTGAACTCTACGGAGGTGGTCCGGAGTTGCGCTTGAAACAAGAGTTGGTACTCGGAATTGGAGGCTGGCGGCTCCTGCGAGCCTTGGGACTGCAGCCCGAGGTCTGCCATCTCAACGAAGGCCATGCCGCGTTCGCAGTGCTGGATCGGGCGCGTTCATACATGGAAGACAATGGCAAGCCATTCGACGTGGCGCTTGCCGTCACCCGTGCCGGCAACCTTTTTACGACCCATACTCCCGTGGAGGCGGGCTTTGACCGCTTTGCTCCCAGCCTGATCGAGCGATACCTCAAGAAGTATGCCGAGGAGAAACTGTCGATTTCGGTCGACGAGCTGCTAGCGTTGGGGCGACGCGACCGCCAAGACTCGTCCGAACCGTTCAATATGGCCTATTTGGCGATCCGCGGCAGCGGCGCCATCAACGGCGTCAGCAAATTGCACGGTCAAGTGAGCCGGCGACTCTTTCAGCCTCTTTTTGCGAGGTGGCCTGAATCAGAGGTGCCGGTAACGCACGTGACCAACGGAGTGCACACCCCTACTTGGGACTCGGCTGAAGCGGACCGTTTGTGGGAGCTCACGTGTGGAAAACATTGCTGGCACGGAACCCTGGCAGACACAGAAAGCGACATTCGCGCAGCCAGCGATTCCAACCTCTGGCAGCTCCGCACAGATAGCCGCAAGACTCTGGTTGAGTACGTCCGAAGACTTTACGGCCGTCAATCAGCGGCTCGGGGAGCGTCGTCGGAAGACCTTGCGCAGGCCGCACAGATACTCGATGACAATATCTTGACTCTGGGATTTGCCCGTCGCTTTGCCACGTACAAACGCCCGAACCTTCTCCTGCACGATCCGGCGCGATTTCTCAACATCCTGCTGAATCGGGAGCGCCCGGTTCAACTCGTGATTGCAGGCAAGGCTCATCCCCAGGATGCCGAGGGGCAAGAAATGATCCGGCAGTGGGTTGAGTTTGCTCGCCGCCCTGAAGTTCGCTCGCGGGTGGTCTTCCTTTCGGACTACGACGTTCTCATGGCGGAGCATCTGGTTCAGGGCGTGGACGTCTGGGTGAACACTCCGCGACGGCCTTGGGAAGCAAGCGGCACCAGCGGCATGAAGGTGCTGGTGAACGGCGGATTGAATCTTTCGGAACTCGATGGCTGGTGGGCCGAGGCGTATTCCCCGGAAGTAGGCTGGGCGATCGGAGATGGGCGCGAACATGGAGATGACACTTCCTGGGACGCAGCGGAAGCTGAAAGTCTCTATGCGGTGCTCGAAAGAGAGGTTATCCCAGAGTTCTATGCCCGCGACGAGCATGGAATTCCACGCGGCTGGGTTGCCCGCATGCGCGAAAGTATGGCCCGCTTGACGCCGACCTTTTCGACCAATCGGGCAGTCCGGCAATATACGGAAGAACACTATCTCTCGGCGGCAGCAGCTTTTCGCCAACGTGCCGAGAATCGAGGGTCAGCGGGAGCCGATCTCGTCGCCTGGCAGGCCGAACTGGCGAAACATTGGTCAGGGCTGCGATTCGGCCCCACGACCGTCGAGCAACAGGGCGAGCAATATCTATTTCATGTTCGGGTTTTTCTTGGTGATATCGATCCCGATGCCGTGAGGGTCGAACTCTACGCGGACGCGCACAAAGACGACGACCCAATCATGCAAACCATGAATCGCGGCGAACGCCTGGCTGGTGCGACAAGTGGCTTCACCTACAGTGCTTCTGTTCCGACGAGTCGCCCGCTTGCTGACTACACCCCGCGGCTCGTTCCGCAGCACGTGGGAGCGTTCGTGCCGCTGGAGGCTCCTTTCATCCTGTGGGACGACGCGCCCTCTTGGCGGTGAATTGTGGGTTTGCTTACAGATGAGTGGTCGAGACGCCCAGATTCATGACGTTGTTCGACTGCGAGTGAGGCTCGTAACAATCCCCAGGGCGGTTCGTTCATTATGGCTGCGATGCGAACGCGATACCCCGCTGGCATTTCCAGGAATACCGTTCTCCTGGCGTTCGCAAGTCTATTCTCTGATATTTCCTCGGAGATGCTCTACCCCATCTTGCCGGTCTTCCTCACACAGGTACTCCATGCGAGCGGAAGTGTGGTCGGCGTGATGGAAGGCATGGCAGAAGCAACCCAGAATGTCGTTCAGGGTTTCTCCGGCTGGCTCTCGGATAAGCTCCAGAAAAGGAAGGCTCTGGCACTCATCGGTTACTTTGTCTCCGCTTTGGGTAAGCCTCTGATGGGAATTGCCGCGGCATGGCCAGGCGTATTGGGCGGCCGTTTTCTAGACCGCCTCGGGGCTGGCTTTCGTTCCGCTCCGCGCGACGCCCTGATTGCGTCTTCCGTCCCCGATGAATACCGAGGGCGAGCCTTTGGCCTGGAGGGAATTGGCGATAACCTGGGAGCTTTCTTAGGGCCATTATTCGCCGTTCTGCTTTTCCTTTCGTTCCATTTCGAGATCCGATGGATCTTTTTCGTTGCAATCGTCCCCGGCCTGCTTGCGTTTTTTATGATCCTGTTGGTTCACGAACGGCCAGTCCCCGTGGCCGCAAAGTCCAAAATCGATGTCAATCTTCGAGAATTCCCTGTCGGATATTGGAAATACCTGTCGGTGATCGCGATTTTTGAGATCGGCAACTCAAGTAATTCATTCTTAATTCTGCAGACAAAGAGCATCGGCGCCTCGTTTGCGGTCACCATCCTGATCTATGCGGGTTTCAATTTGATGGCCGCACTGATTTCATATCCGGCGGGTTCTCTTTCCGATCGATGGGGTAGAAGAAACATCCTGCTGGCGTCGTTCGTCATCTTTTTCGTCGCGTATCTTGGCTTTGCTAGTACTAGAAGCGTAAAGGCGATTGCCGTTTTGTTCCTCTTCTATGGATTGTTTCAGGGAATCTTTCGGTCGGTCGGCAAAGCACTTGCTTCGGATTTCGTGCCAGAACTCCTGCGCGCCAGTGCCGTCGGCTGGTACAGCGCAGTCGTCGGACTTCTGGGATTGGTCGCAAGCGTGGTCGCGGGTTTGTTGTGGGACCATGTCAGTCACGCTGCTGTGTTTTATTACGGTGCGATCTCTGCTATTGCGGGCAGCGTTGGCTTGCTCTTCATTCCAGGAAAGCGCAACCGGGCCGCTGTTGACGCCTAGAGTCTGGCCTGCGACTTGCTAATCCGAGAATAAATTCTTTCGAATGTCGGACTTGCCATCTGCATCTGGCGTGACGCGCGACTACATCCAGCCGATGACTCGAAAGTTTCATCCAGAAGCGGATGTGGTGGCATGCCTCTCGAAACACATTGTCCTCGATTCTCGGGTAACGGTGAGGATGGGAAAGTAGTGCAGGAGCTGTTGCGACACTCAACGTCAAGGATGACTGTGGACACCTACACCCAAGCTCTCGGGCCCGACAGGCGGGCCGCGCAAAGCGAAGTTGTAGGGATGATCCGGCCCGAGAGAGCGTGTATTTTCTGTGTATCGCGATGCCGACGTGCGTGTCATTTTTGGAGCGATCTTGGATGACAAAAAGGGAGGCGCCTTCCAAATTTCTGCCGATGCTGACCGCGTGCGGCACAAGCAGTTCTATTGGCCTTCCACCAATGTATTGGTGACGCGCTTCTTGTTCAAAGAAGGCATCGCCGAGCGAGAGGACTTCCTGCCTGTGGGGCTACGTCAGCCCCACCTCGTATGACGTTTGGGTGAACGTCTGCAAGCGTCTTGAGTGGATCTGCGAGAACTGGCAGTTCCCTGACGCCGGCATTTGGGAGATGCGCAATCGCCCGGAAAAGTTCGTCTACTCGAAAATCATGAACTGGGTTGCCCTGGATCGCGGTCTCAGGCTGGCCGACAAGCGGGCGCTTCCCGCCGACCGAGATACGGCCAGCTAAACTCGCGACCCTAGCCTCACCCCGGAGCAAAAACGTAGTCGAGCGCAAACTGTGATCGGCTTGTGCCCGTTAAGCCGTTCGACTGTTTGCGCCGAAAGCGGCCTAGTGTGTTTCCTTTAGGCCGCCGCGCGAGAACTTCCGTCTTTAAGAGCGGTCGAAAGTTCTCGCTCGTGGGCCCCTGTGAGGTGTGCATAGGCAAGAAAATAGGGGCTTTGGGAATGTGGCATGGTTCTTGCGGCCCTAAAGGTGGTTCCGTTCTTTGGGAGAGAGGTGTTTTATGGAAGGTGCAACGAAAAAAAGTCAATACGACCTGAATTCTGCGATCACGTTCCTCTTGGTTGGCCTGGGTATCGGGTCAATTCTGGCTATTGTCTTCGATCCGAAACAGAGAGACATACCAGAAGAAATCAATAGTGGGCGCATGTCAGAGTTGCGACCAAGACGGGAAGCAGCGGAGGGAGCAGCGTGAGGCAAAGTGGATTGGCTTTTCTTTGCGCTACTACGATCTTTGGGTTTCGCGCGGCGCGAAATTCATCACGGAGCCTAAAGTCCATGCGACGGAACTGCGTTGTTACATGCGAGACCCGGATGGGTATCTCATTGAAGTTGGACAGACGACGATGACTGCCGATCCCTTAGCCTTGTACTCATAACTCTGAACAGGCAGGACTTGCCACTGCCTGTCATTCCGAGAATCAGGGTATGGGCAACGTCGCGGGTGTGCAGGTTGAGGAAGTAGGGCGTGCTGTTGTCGGTTTCGACGACTGCCAGGTACTCCGTGCCGAGATGCGCGTTCGTCTTCTCGCCGGGAAGGATCGTAAACAGAAAAGACAGGTCGGCGTAGTTCGTGTTCAGGAGATACAACTGGCGGAGGTTCATCGCATAGTTGCCCGGCACGGTGGCGAAATAGGCGTTTAGTTGGTTATAGGTTTCAGCAAACAGATTGCCGTCCGCGTTGGTGAAGATGCCAGTAAATTCCGCCACGAGCTGATCGAGTTCCGTTCGTGATTGGCCCTACAGCACAATGGTGAGCGAGAAATCTCCCAGCGATTGCCCGTCACCAAGAGCGCGCAAGCAATCGCCAAGATTTTCGATGTCGGCCTGTTTGGACTCGTCCACGAGCACGTCGCGTGGGTTCGTCTTCGTAGCATCGTTGCCCATCTGGGAGACAAACCCTGTTTTGGACATATTGAAGTGGCGGCGGCGCTTGTTCAGTTCTTTGCGGGCTTTGTCCGCGGGGAGCGGCGTCTACTCGGTGACCACATAGAAGTTGGCCGGAATCTTCAGCAGCGCGTCGAGGACGAGGGAACGCGTTTCGGTGATGGCCTCTTTCATCGTCAGCACACGGACGATGTGATCGCCGACCCGCAGATGATCGCGTTCGGCTTCGATGTCGGAGTTGACCACCTGATAATCGAGGAACTGCGTGGACTGCGGTCGGCCGACAACACGCCAGTGGTCATAGTTCAGCAAGCGGCGGAAGAACGTGAATTGCCCCCGCCGATTCAAGACCTCGACTCGCATGAAATCCGCAAGCTGCCGAGCGAATGCCTGCACGTGCCGGTCGAGTCGTTGAAGATCGCGCTCGATATGCGTCCGCAGCAACTTCTTCATGCTGTCGTTGGTGAACTGCGATTTGAGTTCGGCGATGGCGCCCTCTGGATCGCGTAACAGGCGAACTAACGCCGTGCCAACGCCGGTCTTCGACCGAGCGCCTTCGAGGAGGACGCAGTAGAAGATTTCAACCTGATAGAGATGGTCGCGCTTCGCTTCAAAGAACTTCCGTCGCTGGTCAATAGCTGCCGCGACAATGGGGTCGTCGTAGGCACGGCATCCCGAACACAATTGCTTTCTTGTTTGGTTACGAAAGCAATTACGTGCATGTCCTCCTCATTGCTACGAGCGAATGTGTGTACTCACGTTCACTCCGATTAGAGGAGGAAAGAAGGGTTAGTGAGGGCGACCCTGGATCGATGACTGGGAAGAAGACGTTAGCCGCAATTCGTTAGCGAGACAGATGAAAGCACACGACACCACCCGATGCGCGTGTCGTGGCGCGTGTAGGAATGATCAGGAGTTGTCGGTCACTGATGAACGTGCTGGGACGCGGCAAGCAGCGATGGATCGCCATTCCTGAGTTCGTGTCTAGATTTCGGCCTGGATTATTCCTGTTGCGCATAAGGCCTTTCCGAAAATGAATTGGACTCCGCTCCGCGTCTGAACGTACCTTCAAACTGCTCTGACAGCTCCCAAGCTGCACAAAAACACTCTCGGAGACGGCAATGTCCAACCTTGTTTCCACACCAGCCCACAAGGCGGAAATCCATGAAATGACCTTTGAACAGTTGCTCGATAGCGATGAAGCAGCAGCTCTATTGAAAATACATCCCAAGACTCTTCAGAAAATGGCTCGCAACGGTGTGATCACTGGTGTGCAAGTTGGTAAGTTGTGGCGCTTCCGCGCTTCCGTTCTAAACGACTGGCTTGAACACAAGATGGCTAGTTGAATTCTCGCTCGACTCGGTAGGGCGAGTCACGCTAAGCTGTTCGCCGGCGATCCGCGCCGCCTAAAAGAGAGGAGAGAAAATGTTCAGGCGTGCACGACACCAGAAAGGAAGTCTTCAACGCGTAAAGCGCAAGTCAGGCCAAAACGTTTGGATATTCAGATGGTACGAAATCCAACCCGATGGAACGAAGAGATACCGCAAAGTAGTGGTTGGCACGGTCGAGGAATTCAAGACCGAGTCCGACGCGCAAAATGCGGTGGACGCTTTACGTCTCACCATCAACGAACAGACCCCTCGGCAGCAATTGAAGGAGATCTGCTTCGAGACCCTTGTCCAGCATTATCGCCAACACGAAATGCCGGACATCTTCTACAAGAAGTCAGAGCTCCCCGAAAAAATCGCCGAGGACGAGAACCGAAAGTCGTATGCCACGCAAGACACTTATCAAGGCTATTTGAGGAAGTGGATTCTGCCACGTTGGAAGTCGTATCGTCTGCCGGACGTGAAGTCCGTGCAGGTCGAACAATGGCTGAAATCCCTTACCTTGGCACCTGGCAGCAAGGCGAAGATCAGGAACATCATGAGCGCCGTCTACAGCCATGCCATTCGCTGGGAATGGGTGACCCGCAATCCCATCACTCACGTTCGGCAGAGTGCCAAGCGCAGAAACACTCCGGTGGTTCTGACCATCGAGCAGATCAAGGCCTTTCTTTCACATCTGGAGGAGCCTTGCCGTACAGCGGTTCTGCTCGACGCATCAAGTGGTCTGAGAGTGGGAGAATTGCTCGGCCTCAAATGGGAAGACGTGAACTTCGAAGCGTTAGAGGTAAACGTCACTCGTGCCGTGGTCAAGCAGAAGATCACCCGCTGCAAGACCGAAGCTTCGCGCTAGCCAATCCCGCTCGACGCGGAATTGGCCGAGGTCCTGCTCAGTTGGAAGCTCCAGGCTCCCTATGCCCAACCGGGCGATTGGGTGTTTGCCAGTCCACACAAGAAGGGCAAACAGCCATATTGGCCGGGGTCGCTTTTCGCGCGCATCTGCTGCCGAGATAAGAACTGGCGGGAGAACATGCTTTCAAGGAGTGACTTTCTGTTATCGAACCCTTTCAAACCCACGGCGAAATGGCCCGACTCCAATAAATCTTTTGTTGTGTTGGCGTCCCCGACGGGATTTGAACCCGTGTTACCGCCGTGAAAGGGCCGCAGTGTACGGTAAGTTACTGAAACTACGCGACACGGATGGCTTCCGAAAGCAGTTTCAGTAAGGCATAGAAACGTTTCGTGGATCATGAATGGATCAAGATTCAGTGGATTCTAAAGTTCTCGGCTCACGACAAAGCATCTTCATTTTGAACCTTGAATCTGGTGAGCCTAGAACGTGACTCGCAACCCGAACTCAATTTGCCGTGGTGCACCGAGGGAGTAGACACCTGTTCCCACCCCCACACGGTTCACGTCGTGGCCTGCGCGAGTGGTGCCGTTAATCTGTCCCGCGGCTCCCGTCAACAATCCGTTGAGCGCGTTCCCCGGCAAGTCAAAGTTCGCGAAGTTGAAGAGGTTGTAAAATCCGACGCTAGGCTCGAGGGTCACGTGTTCGCGGAAGGTGTGACTCCATGAGATCTTGAGGTCGAACGCACGCAGCCACGCCAGATTCACCTGGTTGCCGGGGCCGCTAGGCGGGGGGCACTGCGGATCGACTACTGGGGGAGCCAAGCAGACGTGCGGTGCAACCGCTCCCAGCGCCTGCAGTTGCTGCACGTTGAAAAGCCCGTTTTGGATGAGCACTTGACCCGTCGGTGTTGGCTGGCTGGCGTAGATGTTGTTGTACTTCGCAATTGCGGTGTTGATGTTCGACGCGTTGATTCCGCGATCAAAGTTGCCGACATGGGTTCCAGGCAAGGGATCCTGAATAGTGCCATCTCCCGTGAAATCAGTACGAAAGATCTCACCCGGCCCCAAGCTGGTATGAGGCACCCACATTGCGGTCGAGAGCGGACTCCAGAAATGTCCCATTAGACCCAATTGGAACCGGCCGAATAATTCCGCATAGCCGCCAAAGGAAAGCTGGTGCGTGCGATCCAGTGTCGAGGGCCCGAAGTAGCGGTTGGGCCGGGCATTGTCGAGCGCGGAGATGCCGCTGTCCTGATCCCCGGCTGCGGGACCGATTGGACTGTTGCCGCCTGTATTCGCGAAACTGGATAACGCGTATGACACCTGCAAGTTCAATTGGTGCACACCCTTGAACGGCTGCTTTACGTTCTGAGTCAACCTAGTTTGCAAGCCGTTGTAGACCGATCTGCCGATCGACTTCAAGAACGGCAACGGAGGTGCATCGGGGTTGATGCCACCGAATGCACAGGGGTAGCCGAACCCTACTTTCGGATCCGTACAGGCCACGTCGAAATCGGCTGATGAAGTCAGGCCCCAGCTGGCGAAGTCGGACATGGCGGCTGGTCTCGGAGTGTAGCCCGTATTCCCGGTGCCGGCAGGATTGTTTGGGCAGAGGATGATTGCCTGGTCGATAGTTGGTACCCCACAGTTTGCCAGAGTAGTGTTTATCGCCTGAACAGCCCCACCCTTATTGAAGTAACGAATGTCCCCCGCATGATTCCCATCAATCCCCAACAAGTAATGCGTTTGCACGTTACGAACAAAGTCTGCGCTGAAAACCATTCCACGACGGATTTCCTGCTGAACCCCAACGTTCGTCTCCACGGAACGTGGGGTCTGGTAGTGGGGATCGAGCATGGTCGCGCCGGCGCCAAAGCCGATCGACGGGAGAAGCGTTCCGACATAATTTGGATTGGGTATGCTTACACTGAACGGCGAGAGAGACTGATATAGCTGTTCGTAAGCGGTAATCTGACTGGCTACAGTTCCGATCGCGACGGGACCACCGCCATTGCCGCAAAACGTCGCCAGCGGGAGCGTGGTTGTAGTGCCTGAAGGATTTGTTACGACGACCGGTAGAGGCTGGTTGGAAGTTGCACACACGATCGGCGTTTGAGCGAATGCACCCTTTGGTGCACGGTTCAGAAGATCGAACGCGCCAATATTGCCAAGTACGTTTTCGTAAAACAGACCGACGCCGCCCCGGACGGAAGTCTTGCCTTTGCCGGTCGGATCCCAGGCGAACCCGAGTTGCGGAGCAAAATTCAAATTTGGCTGCCGCACGGGATTGCCCAGGCCAGGAATCAAGGCGTTGAGCTGTGGAATGGAAGGATAGTTACTGTTAGTACGCCCCGTGTCACGCATGTATCGCAAACCATAACTCAGCGTGAAATTTCTCTTCCATCTCCACGTATCCCCAAAGTACAGACCGAAGCGGTGGAAGAAGAAGGCTCCCGCGGGTAGCCGAAGGCCCGGAGTAGGGCTGAAGAAGCCGAGTCCGTTGCCGATGACAACAACTTCCACTGGATAGTTCAGTGGGCAACTCGCACCGGTCAGCGTCATTCCGTTTAGCGTGGAACACGGGAAAGTTCCCGCGGCAGCGAACTTCTCCTCCGATGTACCAATATTCGTCGACAACAACGGCGCGAGGCTTACTTGGCGTGCAGAGGCTGCGATAGCGACACGGTTAAAGTCAAAACCGTAGCGGACGATATGGCGCCCTAATGTTCTGCTTCCGTCGTACCTCAGCTGGTGGTTGCTCTGGAGGATTAAAACAGGTGCCGAAAAAGCCGGGGGACCGGTGAAAAGATCCATACCAATCTGTAACGATAGCGGGGTGTTGGCTAAAGGCAGGCTGCTGCCGCTGGTTGCATCGGCAGTTACACGCTGGGTTTTCAAATACTCGAATCGGACACTGTGGGTGAAACTTCCTGTGTTGAAGTCGAAACCAGAAACGTGCGTCCGGGTGATGTTGTCACCTTTATATACTTCAAAACCCGATTGTCCATTTGCCACAAACGTGTTCTTAAAGTAGCCGAGTCGATAGAAGGCATGCACAGAGTGGCTGAGTTGAAAGTCTGCTTTCGCCAGCAGATTGGTTTCTGTGAAGGGTGCGCTAAAGGAGCCCGAATATTGATCGAACGGAGGCGCTACCAGGACCGGTGCCTGCAAATGCTGTTGCGTGCGTTCTCCGTCCAGAAAGCAGAAGAATCTGTTTGGGAGGATCGGCCCACCCACACGCCCACCATATTGGGACCGCTGAAAAGGCTCGGAAAGTCCGGGTGGCGCGGGCAGCGCCGCGGCCAGCAGACTATCTCGAAAAGAATCGAAAGCCTCGCCGTGGGGGTCGTTCGTCCCTGAACGTGTGGTGACATTGATCGCGCCAGAAGTGGTCAGCTCCGTGGAAAGATCCAAGCTCGATTGGCTGAGCTGGAACTCCTGGATTCCGCTGGCTGGAATGTTCGTCGTCGTCGAACCGAAGACCTCGTCCGAGACGTCGACCCCATCGACTTCGATGCGGGTAGTGCGGCCAAATCGCCCTCCGAATGAAATCGATGAAAAGCCCTCTTTGGTCCCGAGGTCCGCTCCGTCTTGGATCTGAACCCCAGGTTCCAACTGCGCCAGATCCATGAAATTCCGCCCGTTCACCGGCAAGTTCTCGATCTGCTGCACACTCAACACTCCTTGCACGGTGGGCTGTTCCGTATTCACACGTACTTCGGACTCTCGCACTTCGACAACTTGAGTTTCCGGCCCGATCTGTAGCTTCACATTCACGGTGGCCGTATTGCCGAGCTGAACGGTCAACAAAACTACTGTTGAGGTGAAACCTTTCGCTGAAACAAATGTTTTGTAAGAACCCGGAACCAAGGCCCCTGAATTGAACGCTCCGGAAGAATTAGTTGTGAGCGCAATCAACTGCCCAGTTGCAAGATTGGCGATTGCGACCTCTGCACCACCGACGACTGCGCCTGATGGATCGCTTATTGTGCCAATGATGCTGCCAGTCCCCACTGACGTTTGGGCAGACAGCGAGTGGGGAACATGTAGCAGCGCTAAGGTTAGTGAGGCCGTAAGAGCACAGTTACGCGCGAGGTTTCTGGCAGTTACACCCATGATTGTGAGCAAGCTTACTGAGGCAGACCCAAACGGCGGACCAAGTCCGAGAACCTCGGATCGGTGCGCAGGGAATCCAGCATCGGGTCCACCTTGATGAAAACAACACCTGGGTCTGCGCTGAACCGACGATGTTGGTATGCTTGTTCCAGCCAATAGAAAGCGCGATCTTTATCTCCCAAGACCGCGTACAGTTCTGCCAAATTCCCTGGCAAAAAGACCTGTTTCGTTGTGCTGAGATGCTCTAGCTCATTGGCATAGACCTGCGAAGCACCTCTGTAGCCAGACGCCGCGAATGCACGATGAATTTTATTTGCTGTTTCTCCGAAGCCAAACAGCCCAAGTCCCGTTTCCAGTTCGCTGACAGCTTCTTTGTACATTCCCTTCTCTGCGTAAACGCGCGATAGATCAATATGGGCGCTACCGTCATCAGGATGACTCTGCAAGATTACATTGACTGTCGCGATGGCACGGTCGTAGTCACGCCGGAAATACAGAACAGTTGATACGCGGTCGTTGTTCGGATCGATCTCCTGGGCGGTCTGAGACTCCGACAGCGCTTCATCCAGGCGTCCCATCGCGACAAGAAACATACCGAAGTTGTCGTGAGCGAGTGCATTGTTCGGACTAGCGGCAATGGCTTGTTGGTATTCCTCTTCCGCTCCACGCCAGTTCAGATCCAGGAAAAGCTTGGCGTCTGCCAGGATTACCAACGCATCCGAGGATTGCTCATCCAGTGTCAGTGCCTTTTCCGCCGCTCCTCTGCAGATGATGACGTCGTCGTCGGTCGGTGAGGTGAGCCAGCGGTGGGCCTCCGCCATTCCGACATACGCTGGCGCGAAGTTGGGATCCGCATCGATCGCCTCCTGAAAGTACTCGGCAGCTCTTCTCTTCACTTCATCACCGGATCCCCTCCCCTGCAGGTTCAGGTGATAATTGCCCTGAAGGTAAGCGTCCAAAACCTTCGCGTTGACCAACTCGGTTGGCGCATGCCCGGCGCGATTCGGTTGGAGTTGAACCTGAATTTGACGGGTTATGTCCCTAGCAACCTCTTGTTCCAGCGCGAACACATCACGTACGCCCCGCTCGTAGCTGTTCGCCCAGACGTGTTTGTCTGCGCTTCCTTCTATGAGCTGCGCGGTGATTCGGACACGATCGCCGGAACGCTGCACCGTCCCCTCCACGATCCCGTCCACGTTCAATTCGTGCGCAATTTCGGGCAGCGACTTCCTGGTTTGCTTGTATTGCATGGAGGAAGTGCGCGAAATTACCTTCAGCGAACCCGTCTGCGCCAGATCGGTGATCAGAGCGTCGGTCAGGCCGTCTGAGAAATATTCCTGCGCAGGGTCGATCGAAAGATTCTGCAGGGGGAGCACGGCAATGGAGTGAATGGAAACGCCGCTTCCACGTGCTCTGCTCTGCCATCGACTACGCACGGCGTTGGAAACCAGGACGATCAATAACAGAGCCGTCAGCGCGCTCGCACTGAATACACCCATCCGTTTGCGACCAATGCGTCGTGATGCGTCTGGCTTCACGGCCGGCGGAGTGGTCTGCGCCTCAGGGACGTGTCGGACCGGCACTACCAGGCGATAGCCCCGCTTCGGAATTGTCTGAATGAAGTGGGGTTGCTGGGCGTCATCTTCAAAGACGCGGCGCAACTCCGAAATCGCGCGTGTCAACACGTCGTCGGTGACAAACGTGCCCGGCCACACCGATCCGAGAAGGTTTTCCTTGGAAACAGGTTCCCCGGCGTGTTGGGCTAGGCAGACGAGCACCTCCATAATCTTCGGTTGCAGGCGAACGGTTGTGCCGTTGCGCGAGACGGCGTTCAGACGCGGTTCAACCCGCCAGTCTCCGAGATGGAAATCGCCATCCACTGCACCTCCCGCGAAGTTAGGTGACTCATTGTAGGAGGCTTATCCTTCCTTCACAAGAACTCCCTTGAGCGGCTTCGTCAGCAAAAAGTCGTCCAAAGTTCACCTTTTAGTCAGGACTTCAAAGATGTTCGAGGTGCAGTCTAGCGCTCAGTTCAATTTCGGAGGGTGATTTATGACGCGTGATGAACGAGTTCTGCTATTGATCGAGGCTCGGTGCTCGGCTGTTACGAGGTTAGCTCAAGCCCAGGTTTGCTTGGTCCAGCGAAAACGAGGGCTGGCGTTGCTTCTGGTTCTCTGCATGCTTGGCCTTTCCATAGCCGCTCATGCGCAAACCATCACCGTGTTCGACGCTCCCGGTGCGGGCACAGGTCCCGGCCAGGGTACGTATGGCCTCGCCATCCACCCGTCGGGGGCAATCGCGGGAGCCGACATCGACGCGAATGGTGTCTTTCACGGCTACCTGCGTTCTCCAAGTGGGGAGTTTACTGTCATTGACGCTCCGGGCGCGGGCAGCGGCCCGAACCAAGGCACCATCTGCTGGAGCATCAACCCGAAGGGAGAGATCGCCGGCCAGTACTTTGACGCGAGCGGCGTGTCTCATGGATTCCTGCGAACTCCGAACGGCGCTTTCACGATCTACGATGCTCCCGGAGCGGGCACCGGGCCCGGACAGGGCACCACCGGCGAAAGCATCAATCCGGCGGGGGAAATCACGGGCGAGGACATTGACGCGGACGGTGCGTATCACGGCTTTCTGCGCGTTCCCAATGGCACCATCACCGTGTTCGATGTTCCCGAAGCTGGCTCAGGCTCCAACCAGGGCACATTCGTCTCAACGGTCTCAGGCATTACGCCGGCTGGACGGATCATCGGATATTACATCGACAGCAGCAATGTGGCGCACGGCTACGTGCGTGCCCCAAACGGCGCCATCACTACGTTCGACGCTCCGGGCGCAGGCACGGGTCCCGGCCAGGGCTCGGTTGTTGGAAGCATCAACCCGAAGGGAGCGATCTCGTTCTGGGATCAAGACGCGAGCGGCGTATATCACGGGGACGTGCGCGCTCCCGATGGCACGATCACGACGTTCGACGCCCCGGGTGCAGGTACAGGCGCCTCCCAGGGCACCCAGGCCGCGAACATCAACCCGGCGGGGGCGATCACGGGAAACTACGTGGACGCCATCGCTGTCGCACACGGCTTCCTGCGGGCTCCAGGGGGTGTCTTCACCACCTTTGACGCTCCCGGTGCGGGCACAGGCCCCGGTCAGGGCACTACTCCGTACAGCAACAACCCGTCAGGGGCGATCACCGGATGGGAGATTGACGCGAGCGGTGTGCTTCATGGCTTCCTGCGGACCCGTGAGGACGACGACATGAAGTAAGCCCGTTTCCGGAAGAATGAAGTACAAGGTGGGTCGTTCGATAGCTTCAAGAACAGCAGCGAACATGAGGCGGATATGATTTCAGAGCATGGCGGATTCGGATTAGCCCTTTGTCTGGCGGTCCTCTCGGCAATGCCGGGCCGAGCTCAGACTGTGGGTGCGACAGTCCCCGTCGGGAGCTCACCGCAGGCAGTGGCCGTCAACATCGTGACCAACAAGGTCTACGTAGCAAACTACGTGAGTGGAGACGTCACCATTATCGACGGGGCAACCAACTCCACCACGACCGTGCCGGCTGGGCTGCGACCGGTGGCCGTGGCGGTGAATGAGGCCACCAACAAAATCTACATTGCCAACCACGGCGATGCCCTTCAGTTAGGCGGCGATCCCGGCAGCGTCACGGTGATCGACGGCGCCACCGGGTCGACCACAACCGTCATCGATCCCAATGCTGTTGTTCCAAACGCTCTTGCCGTGAATTCGATTACGAATAAAATCTATGTCGCGAACTTCCTCAGCAGCAATATCACCGTGATTGACGGCAATACCAACACTACCACCACAATCACTGATCCCAACGCCGCCAATCTTACGGTTTATGCCATCGCGGTGAACGAAACGACTAACAAGATTTACGTCGCCAACAACAATATTGACCGGCCAGGCGCAAACCCCGGCAATATTACAGTAATCGATGGAGCCACCAACTCCACAACGACGCTAACAGATCCCAACGCGAATACCCCGAACTCCGTGGCGGTGAACCCGGTGACCAATGAGGTCTACGTGGCGAATGTAGGCAACGGGGCCGCGCCTGGTAACGTAACTGTGGTTGATGGAGCTACCAACGCCATAACCACCGTCGCTGACACTAACTTGTGGCCTGGAATTGATAGCCGGGGATTTTCAGTCGCCGTGAATTCAGTAACCAACAAGATCTACGTCGCGGATGAGAAAGATTCAAACCTGCTGAGCCACGTCACTGTCGTTGACGGCACCACCAATTCGGTTACTACAATCACGGATCCCAACGCACTCGCCTCGGTTGCAGTGGCGGTGGATTCCGCGACGAACGTCATCTACATAGCCAACGGAGGCTGTCTGCTTCTGAGTGGCTGCAACAACCCGGGCAGCGTCACCGTGATTGACGGTGCCGGCAACTCCTTCACAAGCGTCGTCGATCCCAACGCGAACGCTCCCCTTGCGGTTGCGGTGAATCCAGTGACCAATACGATCTACGCCGCCAATGCAGGCAGCGGCAATGTCACCGTGATCAACGGTGCATTGGGGTCATCAGGCGTTGTTCTCTCGGTAACGATTGCTGGCAACGGAGCCGGCGATGTAACTAGCAACCCCGCTGGCATTAAATGCGGGAACGTCGGGAACCCATTTAACCCATTTACTCTTTGCTCGGCAAGCTTTGCCGCAGGAACCTTGGTCACTTTGTCCCCCGCGCCCGCGTCCGGATCCACCTTTGCAGGATGGAACGGAGCCTGCCTCGGCACGGGTGTTTGCAGCCTAGCGATGAGTGCGGCTCAGTCCGTAACCGCGACTTTCAACTCCACCACGGAGCCTGACTTCTTGCTCTCGCCGGCATCCACTGTGCTGAACATGCAGCCGGGAGGACAGGCGACCGACGCCATCACCATCGCTCCTCAAAATGGGAGTTTCGCAAGCGCCATTCTGCTCTCTTGCGCAGTATCGTCGGGGCCGTCCCCGATGCCCACATGTGCGATCTCGCCAGCGTCTGTGACGCCTGGCGCGAATTCTGCTACTGCGACTTTGACGATAACCGCACCCACAACAGCGGCAATGCTAGCCATCCCAGCTCACCGGCGGCTCGGCGATTCGCTCTATGCTCTCTGGCTTCCGTCCCTGTTTGGCATCACCCTGGTTGGCGGATCGAAAAAGCTGCGCCGCAGGTATTGGGTACTCGGTAGCCTCCTCCTGCTGTTTGTGATTCTGCAGGCGGCGTGCGGTGGCGGGAGCAGCAAGGTCGTTCAACAACCGACGAATTACACCGTCACAGTCACAGGTGCTTCGGGTGCGATCCAACACTCAACCGAGGTCACCGTGACAGTCCAATAGTTACGCCGAACTTGTCTCTCAAGGAGGCAGGATTCTGACACTGACCACGAAAATGAAACTCACGTTCACAAAAGCGAATCTTGACGGGACAGGGATGTACTCTCGATCCTCTCGGTGGGCGGCGCAGCATCCTTCGGCGCCGCCTCGCTTTCCGACGGATCGGGAGATCTATCATGCAAACCCGGTTTCTGACTGCGGTGCTTCTTTCACTGTTGGCGATGAGCCAAACCGGCTGGTGAAACAGCGGCATGGGCTCCCCTCCACCGGCCATAGGTGGCCCGCTTTACTGGTCAGCGTCGCTGGGGAGCGGTCTTATCAATCAGGCGCTCGCGCCGGCGGCACGTCCGGATCCTTGCGTTAATTAGGGCGGAACATTCTTCGATCCGATGAATGGAGGACACCATGACAGAAACCAGTGCTAGACGGGGGCTGCGAATGTCCCTCCCCGCACGCTCTTCCTTCTGGGCACGTGCCATTGCCGTGGTCGCACTTCTTTCCTCGCCCTCTCTCATGCTTTTGGGAGGCTGCGGGAACAATTCGTCCAGCCATCCAGCCGTAATCGGAGTAAGTGTGGCGACAAATCCCCCAGGCATGTCGTCAGTCTTTCCGGCGGGAATGGTCCAGTTCGTTGCTACAGTCACGAGCACCGGGCATGCAGACACTAACGTCAATTGGGCGGTCAACGGCGTGCCGAACGGAAATTCGGCTGTTGGAACAATCACAGCGACAGGTACGGACGCAGCCCTGTACACCGCACCTGCCACCGCGCCTAATCCAGCGTCGGTCAACATTACGGCGACTTGCGCGGCTGACTCATCCAAGTCTGCGAGCCTGGTGGAGGGAATCCAAGGTTGCACGTTGAATGGGACGATTGGATACGTACCCCCAGCGGCATACGTGCCGCCTTCCGGTTCGACGTGCGACGTTTCTGACGTGAGCACACTTGGTACTTGTGTGGCCGCGGTGCGCAGCGGCGCAACCGCCAACGTTAGATTTACCGCGATGCTCAACTGCAGCGGCAATCAAACCTGCCTTGTGGACCTTTCGAACGTGCGTGGACCCGTCACTTTTTTTGGGGCCCCCGGTATCACCGCCGGATTCCTGCGAACGGATACTTATACTTATTCGATCCTGAATCTTAACGGTACGAGCGATATTACCTTTGCGAACCTGACATTCGATGAGGGGCCCGCCGATCCTGCATGTACACCGTACGACGGGAATGGTGGCACAATTTTTCCCTGCGATGCCACCGCCTACATCGCTAGCTCCTCCCGCATCCTGTTCGAGCAAGTGAGCGTCCTCCACTCAAAGCAGGTTGGAATCGCCATTGTGGCCACACAGGGCATCACGATTCAAGACAGCCTGATTCAGGATGCCCTTGTGTTTGGAATCTGGAGCGGGGACGATCAGTCCACGATATCGAGTAACATATCCATCACAAACAACCTGATTCAAGATGTCGAATCGAATGGGATCTTCCTGAGTTTCACCCAGAACACTACGATCAGTGGCAACACCTTGAAGCACAATCATCACGTGGCGCTGTTTGACACTTGTAATGGCCTGTGTGCAGGCGGGCAGATAGACATGCTGAACAACACATCTCTGCTGATCTACTCGAACCAGATCATCAATGGTCAGATCGACCTGAACAATGCCACCGGTCAAACCGAAGGGATCGAAATCGCGAGCCAAAATGCAAACGTCACCATCACGAATAACGAAATTGCCAACAATCTCGGGCAAGGCGTCGGGGCGGACCCTGGGACAACTGAGACAAATTTCCTGATCACAGGCAACAAGATCTATAACAACGGGCAGAACCTGGACCTCCTCGGCACAGGGATTCAGGAAGCAGGCGATTGCTTCACGCAGTAGGGCCCATAACGTCTGTGACAGCTACTCAACCCAGGTGCAATCCGACGTCTCATTACACTCAGAACGACGCGGCGCAAGCGTGAGTGTCAACAAAATAGGCTGCGCAAGAAATCGAGCCATGACACTTCTAACTGTATGTGCCCTTATGCGGATGGTGGTACCATGACGAATGCACGACTATTGGCCTGCGTAGTCGCCTTTACATTGGTGCTGGCAGTCTGCGGCAAAGCCGATGCTCAGCAGGTTGACGCCGCCTCGGCTACTTCCCAGCAACACATTCTGTCGCTCAACTTCACGAACAATGGGCAACACTTGGTCGCTAGCGTGGGTCAACAGATAGAGATAACCCTCGGAACAGTCGGTGGGCCGCAATACGGCGAACCGGAGGTTTCCTCGGCTGCTGTCCGGCTTGAGAGCGTGGCGCTGTACCGACGTATAGGCGTGCCGGTGACTCCGGGAGGACCAACTTTCATATATATTTTCGAGGCGGCGGCTGAAGGGCAGGCACAGGTCAAAGTTCCAATTATCAACTCACACAACCCTGACTGGACTAAAGAGCACACCTTTGTCGCTACGATTCATGTTGGACCCGCTTCGGGCAATTCGCGCAAACCACACGCGTTCCTAACGCCGGACCAAGCAAATACTGAGCCATGGAAGAGTGCGTGGACGAATCTGAGCAACGCGCAGCAAAGCTTCAAGCCGTTGCTGCCCAGGCTGACCGGCGTCGAAGTGCAACTCGTCGTCGCGAACCCTGGCCCCGCCAGTTGCGAGGTTACGCTGGCGTTGATGAATGCAGAGGGAGAAAATTTGGCGTATCTATCGAAAACCGTGGCGGTCGCCGACTGCAGCCACGTTCTTTTCCTTTTTCCCGAGGGTGGTGTACGCGTTTTGCCAGCGCAGATTTATAGCATCACGCTGAATGGTGGTAGAGGCGTCTTCGGCTGGAAGTACGTCAAGGACGGCCACGCAAACGGTGCTGCGTCATTGAACGGTAAACCACTTTCAGGGGAGACTCCCAGCACGTTTCTGTTCCGGACGTTCGGTGCGAATTGAGGATGCTGCGACAGTGAATTACGCAGTCAAGTTTAGTCAAGTGATTGGGTGATGCTTGGAGAGAAGCCGGGGATAAAAGTGTGGTATGCGCGGAAAAAGCGATGCCTGATTGCTTCTGTGCTGGGAGTCGGTGACAGGGCAGCGTTCTAACCGGACGGAGCGAAGACCGACTATGAGAGTTATTGAAGGCCTTTGGCGCGATCCTGAGAAGATGCGCGACAACCCCTCTGCGATACGCTCAGCAGATAAATTCCGGTGCTACCAAGTGGCCAAAACCCGAGGTGTGACCAGTACGATCTCAGCTTCCGAATGGCCTCGCCTTTGCTTACGTTCGGTAAGGCAAGTCTTTTCAATGCTTCTTGATCGTCCGCAACAGACGGAGTGAACTGTAGCGGCCAAGGCTTGCACGCTACCAGCCCGAACCCGTTACCAAAAATGTCGATCGTACGGTGAATGGCAGATTCGGCGATCCTCAGTCCCCGATACTCCGGATAGATCGCTACGTAGCCGATGATCAGTAGATCGAGGTCTACCACTTCGAACTCATTTTGTATTTCTTCTTTCGGATAGCCAGTTTCCACGTCGAAAAGATGTTCCCAGTATTCTGAGATGTCACCAGAGATGCCATCTCCGAGTCTTTCTGCACTGATGCCGTGGTCCAGTGCCTCGCCGAACTGAATGAGTGAGGCGCTAATTTGCCCTGCGTCCTCTTCTCCACGGCTTTCCGTCTCGGCAATAATCCTTCCGGCAATGGAGTGGACAAAGTCATCCTCAACCGAGTCGTGCAGCGCGGCACGGACTACGAACTCGACACTTGCAACGACATTGGTCTTCGATCCGATCTCCCTGGTCCTAACGGCGGCTCTTTTGTCAGTCTGCATAGGGCACCTCATGCCGCTATTTACCCCCAGGCTTCGTAATCCGTCAACCGGGTTAGAACCTTCTGGAAACCCGTTTCTCCGTCTAAATTGGCAATTTCAATGCGCGTTTTCCCCAAAAATCAGGCCCGTTTGACGGAAATTCAGTCTGCATTTATAGAACATCCCAGAAGCAGCCAAATCAGCCTCATTTTCGTGATTTGGCCCAGGAGTTCATTATGTCCGCATCCCAGCCTTCGAGGTTCGCTCCTTCTCCAAGTCAGTCTCGGCCTAGGACCGAATTCGTCTTTGAGCCGCTCTTAGACAGCGACGAAGCAGCGCAGTTGCTCCGCATCCACCCAAAAACGCTACAGCGAATGGCCCGCAACCGTCAGATTCGCGGAATTCAAGTAGGAAAACCATGGCGGTTCCGAGCTTCTGATCTCGAAGGGTGGTTGAGAGCGAAAAGGGCAGGCTGATTCACCGATTTTTCAACAGAAGTTTGTCGACCCGCTACTCAACTTGCGCTAAGCTGAGGCAGCCATCCGTGTCGCCTCAACCGAAATGGAGGAAATAAATGAGGCGCACGAGTTATCAAAAAGGCAGTCTGAGACTGGCGGACCGCAAGAAGGGAAAAGTTTGGGAATTCCTATGGAGAGAGGTTCAGCTGGACGGCACCATCCGGCGAAAACACATCGTCATTGGAACGCACGAAGACTTGCCGACCGAGTCTTCCGCCCAGGCTGCCGTAGATGCAATCCGCCTGGAGATCAACCAACAAACCCCTCAAAGGCTCATCAAAAGCATCAGTTTCGAGACACTTGTGAATCACTATCGCCAACACGAGTTGCCGGACACTTTCAACAAAACGAAACCGGGGCTCGATGCGGCAGACGAAGATCGCAAATCGTACTCGACGCAGGTGACCTACGAGGGCTATCTGAAGAAGTGGATTCTTCCGCGTTGGCGTGCGTGCAGGCTGACGGACGTCAAGGCAACCGAAGTCGAAAAATGGCTCAAGAGTCTCTGTTTTCCGAAGACCGGCGTTCCGCTAGCGCGGGGCAGCAGGGCGAAGATCAGAAACATCATGAGCGCGATCTACTCTCACGCGATCAGATGGGAATGGACGGAGAAGAATCCAATCACGAGCGTTCGCCAGAGCGCGAAACGACAGAAGGCACCCGATGTTCTGACGCCGGAAGAGATCATGGCATTTCTCAAGGAACTGCCCGATCCACTCCGCACGATGATCGAGTTGGACGCTTTCACGGGGTTGCGCCGAGGAGAGCTGATCGGGCTTCGGTGGCAGGACGTGGATTTCGAAAACCTCATCTTGCACATTCGTCGCTCGGTTGGCGATGGTGGAAGGCGCGCCGAAAACGGAAGCTTCTCTGAAAGACATTCCGCTAGATGCGCAAACGGCCGAGTCGCTGTGGGCATGGAGACGCTTTTCTCCGTACCCAAGTCCGGGCGATTGGGTATTTGCCTCGCCGCACATGAAAGGCCGACAGCCTTATTGGCCTGGAACGTTGTGGCGATATTATGGCAAGCCGGCTTTGCAGCGTGCCAAGGTGACGAAGCAAGTTTGGTATCACACCTTTCGGCACACTTTTGGGACGCTCTTGAACGCGAACGGAGAGAATCCCAAGGTCGTACAGGAACTGCTGCGCCATGCGAGTCTGAAAGTGACAACCGACGTTTACATGCAGGCAGTCGGTCCACAAAAGCGCGAGGCGCAGAGCAATCTGGTAAAGCTGGTGCGGAAGGGCACGGTTTTGGAGATCAAACCGGCCTAAGTGGATCAAATTGGATCATGAAGAAAAACGGCGGGTTTGTGGAAGTCTATTGTTTTGTTGGCGTCCCCGACGGGATTTGAACCCGTGTTACCGCCGTGAAAGGGCGATGTCCTAGGCCAGGCTAGACGACGGGGACGACTTCTGGAGGCCGACCTCTCAGGCTGGAAGTGCTGGCGAACGCCTGATGTTAGCAGTCGCGTTCACTCACTGTCAAAAAAGAGGTTTCCCGCAGGCGCCTCAATTTCAACGCATTGTGCGCTTCACCCGAACCCGAGATAGAGGCGGGGCTTCGGAGTCCCGGCATCGCATTACAATAGTCAAGTGAGGCGGCGCAGTTCCGCCTCTTAATTGTATGTCTGATCCCTTATATCTGAGCCTGTGGTTTCCCGACTTCTCCGGACCGGCGATGTTGCCGCACATGTTCGCGGTCCTGCAGCAGTTCCCTTTTTCGACGCAGCGGCCCGGAGTCACCTACGCCGCTGTGCAGCCCGTCTCATGGAACGAGGCCAGCGTCCTGGAACGCCGCTTCTCGCCCGGCATTACTCCTGAGGAAGCGGTCGTCGTCGCCGCCGACCTCATTCACGACGACTATGCCTATGTCTTCGACGCGTACTGGGATCTTTGGACGCCCGACGAAACCGGTCACCAGTGGCTGCTCATCCCCAGCCTGGTCAAGTTCATCGTGCAGGGTGAAGAATTCGACGACGGAACGTATCAGGAAACCGGCCACATTGAAATCGACTTCGGCCTCGACTCTCTGTTCGTTCAGGAAAATGTCGAACTCACCGAAGAAACTCAGATCAAGATTCGCGATAACGTGGCCAAACTGGTCGAGTTCACTAAGGACGCGGAAATGAATACCCGCGCCACCTCGCGCCGCCTGTGGTCAGAGTCGGAAGAAAGCCTGCCACAGAAATTGATCGCGCGCCTGCAGAAGGTACAGTAAACCGCAGAGGACCACAGAGCATCACTCTGTGATCCTCCGTGCCCTCTGTGGCTAAGGTTCTTACTTCGTCCGTCCGCCCTCGACCTTCAACGTCTCGGCAGCCGCAGCCTGCGCCGCCGCCAGCCGCGCGGTCAGCACGCGGAACGGCGAGCACGAAACGTAGTTCAATCCGGTGCGATAGCAGAATTCCACCGACGACGGCTCGCCACCGTGCTCTCCGCAGATTCCCACCTTGAGCGTCGGCCGCGTCTTCCGCCCGCGCTCCGTCGCCATCTTCACCAGTTGTCCCACGCCCTCCTGGTCTAATGCCGCGAACGGATCCTGCTTCAGGATGCCCTCAGCCAGGTAAGTCGGCAGCACCTTGTTCACGTCGTCGCGCGAGAACCCGAACGTGGTCTGGGTCAGATCGTTGGTGCCAAACGAGAAGAATTCCGCCTCTTTGGCGATCTCGTCCGCCACCAGCGCCGCGCGCGGCAACTCGATCATCGTGCCCACCAGGTACTCGACCTTCATTCCCTTCTCCTTGAATACTTCCTCGGCAACCCGCCGTACGATCGCGCCCTGGTTCGCCATTTCCTTCACCGTGGCCACCAGCGGAATCATGACCTCAGGCAACACCTTAATACCCTTCTTCGTGCAGTCCACCGCGGCCTCGAAGATGGCGCGAGCCTGCATCTCCGTGATCTCGGGATAGGTAATGCCCAACCGGCATCCGCGATGTCCGAGCATGGGGTTGAACTCGTGCAACTGCTCGACCCGCGCCAGCAGTAACGGCAACGCCTTCTTCAGGTCGCCCACACCTTTCACGCCGTAGTCTTTGTACTTCGCGACCAGTTCTTTCTTCTGCTTCGCGCTATACCGCGAAAGCAGCGCGATGTCGACCATCAAGTCTTCGCGGCGCGGCAGGAACTCGTGCAGCGGCGGATCCAGCGTGCGGATCGTGACCGGCAGTCCGTCCATCGCCTTGAAGACGCCGGCGAAATCAGCGCGCTGCATCGGCAGTAGTTTTTTCAGCGCAGTCCGGCGATCTTTCTCGTTGTCCGCCAAAATCATGGCGCGCATGTGCGGAATCTTTTCTTCGCCAAAGAACATGTGTTCGGTGCGGCAGAGCCCGATTCCTTCCGCTCCGAATGCCCGCGCCTGAATCGCGTCTCGTGGAATGTCGGCGTTGGCGCGAACCTTCATCTTGCGATGCGGATCGGCCCAGTTCATAAACTTCTGCAGCTCGGGATCATCCGGCGACGGATCGAGCGTACCAAGCTTTCCCTTGATCACCCGCCCCGTGGTGCCGTCTAGCGAGATCCAGTCTCCTTCTTTGAACGTCTGTCCCTTCACCCGCATCTGGCGCGCTTTCTCATTCACGTCGATATCGCCGGCACCCGCCACGCAGCACTTGCCCATCCCGCGGGTCACAACCGCGGCGTGACTGGTCATGCCTCCGCGGGAGGTAAGAATGCCCTTCGCGACCTCCATGCCGTGAATATCTTCCGGCGTCGTTTCAGCGCGCACCAGAATCACGGGTTTCTTCGTCGTGTCGTGCCCCGCCATCTTGACCGCTTCGTCGGCGGTGAACACAATCTGTCCAACGGCCGCTCCGGGTGAGGCCGGCAGGCCAGTCGCGAGCACTTCTACCTTCGTGCTCTTCTCGTCGAGTCGCGGCACCAGGAAGTCATACAGTTGGTTCGGTTCGACGCGGAAGATCGCTTCTTCTTTTGTGATCAGTCCTTCCTCTACCATCTGAATCGCGACGCGCACCGCAGCCAATCCGGTGCGCTTGCCGTTGCGCGTCTGCAGCATGTAGAGCTTGCCGTCCTGAATGGTGAATTCGAAATCCTGCATGTCTTTGTAGTGCTTTTCCAGCCGCGTGGTGATGTCGCGCAGCTGGTTGTAGACATCGGGCATGATCCTCTGCAGTTCGAGGATCGGCACCGGAGTGCGCACGCCGGAGACCACGTCCTCGCCCTGCGCATTCATCAGGAACTCTCCATAGAACTCGCTCGTGCCTGTCGCCGGATTCCGCGTGAAGCCCACACCCGTGCCGCTGGTGTCGCCAAGGTTGCCGTACACCATGGCCTGCACGTTGACCGCGGTTCCAAGCATGTCGTCGATGTTGTTGATGCGGCGATAGGTCTTGGCGCGATCGTTCTGCCATGAGCGGAACACGGCGTCACGCGCCATGACCAGCTGTTCGCGCGGATCCTGCGGGAAGTCGCGCTTGGCGTGTTTCTTGACGACCTTTTTATATTCGACGATCACTTCCTGCAGATCTTTTGCCGTGAGATCGGTGTCCAGCTTGGTTTTCCGCTGTTTCTTCTTGGCGTCAAATACTTCATCGAATACCGACTTCTCGATGTCGAGCACGACGTTGCCGAACATCTGGATCAGCCGCCGGTAGGAATCGGCCGCGAACCGCGGATTGTTGCTGCGCTTGGCCAGCGCTTCCACGCTTTTGTCGTTCAGCCCGAGGTTGAGAATCGTGTCCATCATGCCGGGCATGGAAAACTTCGCGCCCGAGCGCACGCTCACCAGCAGCGGATTCTCGCCGGTTCCGAGCTTCTGTCCCTGCAGCGCTTCCAGTTGTGCCAGGGCCGCATCCATTTGTTTGTCAACGTCGGACGAGAGGCCGCCGCGCATGTACTCGCGGCAAGCATCGGTCTGAATGGTGAAGCCCGGAGGCACCGGCAGTCCGGCGTTAGTCATCTCGGCGAGGCCAGCGCCTTTGCCGCCCAGCACGTCCTTCATCTTGCCGTTACCGTCGGCCTTGCCGCCGCCGAAAAAGTAAACGTACTTGGTTGAGGACTTCTTGCCTTCCTTCGCTTCGACTTCGGGGAGAGTAATCGTCGCCATAGATGAGTCCTTTGTGTAGATTCAGATTTCGTGCAATGTTGTGAACCTAAAACTTAAGAGTTGACTCGTGCGCAAATCCGGTTCGCTGCGCCTCAAGCCGCTCAGCCCCAGAGGCGCGTCGCGATAATAGCCCACCGCTTCAGCGGTGGGTACAGCCGCAAGATCTGGAACAAATCCCGGCGGGACGGCAGAATCGCCCTACGCTTTCCCTTCGGTCACGATCTCGGAAAAATCAGCGATCGTAGAAAACCCTTTCAGTAAAGTCCGCAGCAGCGCCAGTCGGTTCGCCCGCACCCTGGCATCGTCGACCATGACCATGACTTTGTCGAAAAACGCATCCACCGGCTCGCGCGCGGTCGAGAGCAACATCAGCGCTTCGCCATACTCTTTCTTATTTCGAAGAGCTTCTACCTTCGGACCATTGATCTCGACATACGCAGCCAGGCTCCTCTCTTCCTGAGCGGAATCAGGAAGGTATTCGAATGTCGCAGCCGCTGCAATACCCTTTTCCGCGGCCTGCTTTAGAATATTTCGGATCCGTTTGCTCGCCGCGCCAATCGCCTGGAATTCCGGCATGTGCAACACCTGCTTCACCGCCTCAGCTCGTTGCATAGCATCGACCACGTCTTCCCCATCCGCACCAAGGACGGCTTTCACCACGTCGTAGGCATAGCCGCAAACATCCTTCAAATAGAATTCCAACCGCTCGCGAAAGAACGTCGCGACCGACTCGTCAAACTTTGCTTCCTCAACAAACTTCTTCTCCGCCTCGGACCGCTGATAGCCCGCCCGCGCGTCCCGCATCAGATCGCCCAGGCGCAACGGCAACCTCTTCTCCGCGATCACCTTCACGATCGCGTTAGCCTGCCGCCGCAGCGCGAACGGATCCTTCGATCCGCTTGGCACCAGCCCCAGCGCGAACATCCCAGCGATCGTATCCGCCTTGTCTCCGATCGAGAGCACCGCGCCCTCCGTCGACCGCGGAACATCGTCGTCGGTCGACTCGGGCTTGTAGTGATCGTAAATCGCGTCGGCGATGGCGAACCGGGTCGCTTCCGGTAAGCCCTCGTCCAGTTGCTGCGCCCGCGCGTACAGGCCACCCACAATTCCCTGTAGCTCGGTAAATTCCTTCACCAGTTCGGTGGTCAAATCCGTCTTCGATAGGCAGGCTGCTTTGTGAATCACTCCCGGCCGCACCGCAATCCCGCGCTGCTTGAGGATCTCGCTCAGCCAACTGCACAGCCGCTGCACGCGCTGCGTCTTCTCAAAGTAGCTGCCCAGATCTTTCTGGAAAGTCACATGTTTCAGCGATTCCCATCGCTCCAGTAGAGACTTTTTCTGATCGGTCTGCCAAAAGAAGCGCGCATCGTTGAAGCGCGCCCGCAGCACGCGCTCGTTGCCGTGGCGGATCAACCCCTGCGGATCGCTGTCGGTGTTGAGCACCGCCAGGAAATGCGGCGCCAGTTTGCCGCTCGCATCTTCGCCCGCAAAATATTTCTGGTGATCGCGCATGACGGTCACGAGCACCTCTTCCGGCAGCGCCAGAAACTGCGGATCGAAACTGCCCAGAATGACCGACGGAAACTCCGTCAGATTCACCACCGTGTCGAGCAGAGCTTCATCCTCGCGCCAGCGCACCCCGGGGATGGTCCGCGTGGCGGCGTCGAGCGCCTTGCGAATCTGGTGCTCGCGTTCGCCTCGCCCCAGCACCTTCGCCGCCCGCAGACACTCAAAGTATGCCGGCCCGGCGTGCGGAATCGTCACCACGCCGTCCGACAGAATCCGATGTCCGCGTG
>Ga0210399_10000074_pt1 | contig 70678 bp, 57 predicted proteins | sample IncBWC14MmetaG_FD_150865 | JGI IMG/M metagenome (GOLD analysis project Ga0210399, IMG submission 150865) | Forest soil microbial communities from Barre Woods Harvard Forest LTER site, Petersham, Massachusetts, United States - Inc-BW-C-14-M | ecosystem: Environmental > Terrestrial > Soil >...
CTCGTTGATGCGCAGCACCTCAAAGTCGTAGAAGTTGTTTTGCTGCACGCGGCCTTCGGCGATGGTGATACCGCCCTTGAGGGCGGCGCTGAGCCCGTAAACGATCGCGCTCTCCATCTGCGCCCGTACCCCGTCCGGGTTCACCGCCCGCCCGCAGTCCACCGCGCAGACCACGCGGTGGACGCGCACGCCGCCGTCCTGGTCCACCGACACCTCCGCCACCTCGGCCACGTAGGTGTCGAATGAGAAGTGGCACGCGAGGCCGCGGCCCCGCCCCGGGGGAAGGGGCTGGGTCCAGCCCGCGCGCGCGGCCGCCAGCTCCACCACCGCCTTGAGCCGGGAGGTGTTGAGGACGGACTCGTTGTCCGGGGGGAGCCGGATCTGGCGTGGCTCGGCCAGCAGGCGCCGCCGCAGCTCCAGGGGGTCCACCTTGGCCGCGGCCGCCACCTCGTCCAGGAAGCTCTCGGTGACGAAGCCGTTGATCGAGTGCTCCACCGACCGCCACCAGGCCACGGGCACTCCGGTGGGCGCGGGTGAGAACTCCACCCGCACACTCGGAAACGCGTAGGGCAGGTTGACGGCGCCCCCGATCTCGCTCTCCTCGGGCCGGGCCTGGTCGGGATGCCAAAAGTCACTGATGGAGGTCGAGACCAGCCGGTGCATCCAGGCACGGGGCCGGCCCTCCCCGTCGAGGGCCGCGCTCAGCCGATGGTAGGCCGCGGGCCGGTAGAAATCGTGCTGGATGTCGTCTTCCCGCGTCCAGACCAGGTGGATGGGGGCGCCCACCGCCTTCGACACCTGGGCGGCCTCGACCACGAAGTCGGCCTGATACCGCCGGCCGAATCCGCCTCCCATGAGCGTGGTGTGGACGGTGACGGCTTCGGGCTTGAGCTCGCCGATCTTCGCGATCACGTCCAGCGCCCATTGCGGGCCCTGCGAGGGAACCCAAGCCTCCGCCCGGTCGGCGCGAATGTCCACCGTGCAGTTCATAGGCTCCATGGTGGCGTGGGCCTGGAAGGGGAGCTGGTAGACGGCCTCCAGCTTGCGGCCCGCGCCGGCGAGCGCGGCCAAGGCGTCGCCGTCGTTGCGGACGATCTTGCCGGGCAGCTGCGACAGCTCCTCACACTTCTTGAGCAGCGCGGAGCTGCTCTCAGCGGCGTGGGGTCCCAGGTTCCACTCGATCTTCAAGGCCTCGCGCCCCTGCATGGCGGCCCAGGTGTTGTCCGCCACCACCGCCACACCACCCGCGCTGTGGGCCCCCTGCGCCACGGGCGGGATCTCCACCACCCGGCGCACGCCCGGCACGGCCAGGGCGCGGGCGGGGTCGAACTTGGCGGGCCGCCCTCCGAAGACGGGGCAGCGGGCCACGACCGCGAAGAGCATGCCCGGCACCCGCACGTCGAGGCCATAGCGGGCGCTGCCATCCACCTTGGAGGGGATGTCGGTGCGGGCGAGCGACTCCCCGACGACCACGAACTCGGCGGGGTTCTTGAGGCTCACCGTCTTGAGATCGGGGACGGGCAGACGGGAAGCGGCGGCCACCAGATCCCGGTAGGGGAGCCGCTTCAGCCGCGGGCCGTGGACCACGGTCCCCTTCTCCGTCCTGCAGGTGTTGGCGTTCACCTGCCAAGCCGCGGCCGCGGCTTGGACGAGCATGGCCCGGGCCGCCGCCCCCGCCTGGCGCAGGGGCAGCCAGGAGGTGCGGACGCTGCCGCTGCCCCCGGTCCCGTGGTCGTAGACGGCGGGCTGGGTGGGGGCCTGCTCGACGCGAACGCTTGCCCACTCGACGTCCAGCTCTTCGGCCAAGATCATGGCCATCGACGTCAGGACGCCTTGGCCCATCTCGGACTTGGCCACGATCAGGGTGACCTCGCCTTCCTTGTCCATCCGGATCCAGGCGTCGAACGGGTTGGGGGCCTTCCTCTCCTGCGGCCCTTGGGCCCCCAAATCTGCGGAGAAGCGGAAGCCGATGACCAGGGCCGCACCCCCGCTCACCCCCGCCCTCAAGAAAGTGCGCCGCGACAGACCGGCGGGGGTCATCGCGCGACTCCCTTGCCCTCCGCGGCCCGGTGGACGGCGCGCCGGATGCGCTGATAGGTCCCGCAGCGGCAGATGTGCCCGCCCAAGGCGGCGTCGATGTCCTCGTCGGTGGGTTTGGGCTTTCGCGCCAGGAGTTCGGCCGCGGTCATCAGCATGCCGGACTGGCAGTAGCCGCACTGCGGCACCTGTTCCGCGATCCAGGCCTGTTGGAGGGGGTGGCTGCGGTCCGGGGATAGACCTTCGATGGTCGTGATCTTGTGGTCGCCCACGGTTTCTATGGCGGCCATGCACGAGCGTATGGCCTCGCCGTCGACGTGCACGGTGCAGGCCCCGCATTGGGCGACCCCGCACCCGAACTTGGTGCCCGTGAGGCTGAGCCCGTCGCGCAGTACCCAGAGCAGGGGCGTGCCCGGCTCCGCCTCCACGCGCCGGCTCTGGCCGTTGACGATGAGGGTGTAAGCGGCCATGCGCACCTCCGGAGGTGAGAAGCGAGCCTAGCATGGCCGGCGGCGGGCGCGAACCGCCCCCCGGCCGGCTCAGCCCTGACCGACGAGCTCCCGAAACCGGGCCTCGCCGCGCAGGCCCCCCAGCGCGGGCTCGATCCGGGCGCGGGTGATCGTGAAGCGGCGACGCATGGCGGCCGCCTTCTCCAGGCAATCCAAGGCCTCCCCGGTCTCCCCGCGGAGAGCGTGAATGCAAGCAGCGTAGTAGCGGGTGAAGGGGTCGTCGGCGCCCAGGCGGATCCGCTGCTCGAAACCCTCGAGGGCGGTCGCGAAGGCCGCGCCCGCCTCCTCCCTCCTCCCCTCGCCCAAAAGGGCAGCGCCCAGCCGCATGTGCAGCTCGATGGAGGTTCGATTTCGGAGGGCGTGATCGACGCGTTGCATGAAGGCCAGCTCCCGCTGGAAGTGTTGGATGGCCTCGCCGTGTCGGCCCTGGAGAGAGGCCAGGTGCCCCAGCCGCATGTAGGCGCCCACGATGAGAATCCCCTCCTGACCCGAGAGGAAAGCCTCCTGCAGCTCCACCGCGCGTTGGGCCACGGCCTCCCCCCGCGCGAACTCGCCGAGCAGGGCCAGGCAGTGCGAGAGCTGGAGGGCCGACCAGCCCGCCTGGGGGTTCCGGACGAGCGCTTTCTCGTAGTACGCCGTCGCCTCCCGGAAGCGGGCCAGGCCCACGAAGTGGGCCCGGCCCATTGCCCCCAAGGCGCCGGCGTCCTCGGGGTCCAGCTCCAGCGCCCGGCGGATGGCCTGGACCCCCTCGTCCTCGCGGCAGAGGGAGACGAGGACGGCGCCCAGCTCGCGCCAGCCGCGGACGAGGCCGGGACGCAGCGCGAGAGCCTTGCGAAAGCTGGCCAGGGCCCGCTCGTGGAGGGCGGGGATGGCCAAATAGTCGGCTTTGTTGGCGTAGGCCGAGCCCAACTCGAGGTGGGCCCGCGCGTAGGCGGGGTCGAGCTCCACCGCCCGCTCGAAGAGGAACACCGCCCGGTCCAGCGACTCAAAAGTCTCCACCTGCAGGTTGATGACGCCCTTGGCGAAGGCCTCGTAGGCTTCGATGACCCGGGTTTCGTCGGGGCCACGCTCGGCGGGGGCAGGCGTCAGACGCAGGGCGGAAGACAGCTCCCGTGCAATCCGGTCCTGGAGCTCGAAGATCTCCGAGAGGCGTCCATCGATCTTGACCGTGTGCACGACCAGGCCCGTCTGGACCTCCGTCAGGCGGGCCGTCACCCGCACGGTCTCCCCCGCGCGCTGGAAACCGCCCAGCAGGACCCAACGGGCCCCGAGCTCACGCCCCGCGCGCAGGGCCACGCCCTCATCCGCTTCTCCCCCTCCCGCGCCCAGCTTGCGCAGCATCTCGTGGATGCGCCCGCGGGCCACGACGGTCAAGCCTTCCGCGCTCCTCAGGTCCGCCGTCACCGTCTCCGCGATGCCCGTTCCGAGCCAGTCATCCTCATGGTTCCTCGTGATGTTGATGAAGCTCATGACGGCCACTGCGGGGGCGCCGGGGGGCAGGGGAGCGGGGGCCGGGAGCGGGCTCCCGTTCCTCACCGCCGAGAGCTCCGTGCAGACCTCGCGCATGTCCGCATGCCGCTGGTCCCGGTCCTTGGCCAGCATCCGTAGGAGGATGGCCTCGACCCCGGGCAGCCGAGGATCGGTCAGGCGGGGGACCAGCGCGGGTGGGTCCCGGCGCAGGATTCCGTCCAGGATCTGGACCGCGTTGGCACCGACGAAGGGCGGATGTCCGGACAGAAGCTCGTACAGGACGACGCCCAGGGAAAAGATGTCGGCGCGGCCGTCGGTCTCCTGTCCCAGGGCTTGCTCCGGTGCCATGTAGGCCACCGTCCCCGCCAGCTCGCCCGCCGCCGAGCGGCGGGCGGGATCGCGGCTCCATGTCGACTCGATATCGCCGGCCAGGACCTGCCGGTGGGCGAGGCCGAAATCCAGCACCTTGACCCGGCCGCTCTCCGTCACCATCACGTTGGACGGCTTCACGTCCCGGTGCACCACCCCCCGGGCGTGGGCTTCGGCCAGGGCCTCCGCTACCTGGCCCACGGTGTCGAGGATGGCGTCCAAGTCCAGGTCGGGCCGACGGGAGAGCTCGGCCAAGGTGCGGCCGGCCACGTACTCCATGGCGATGAAGGGGACGGGGCCCTCCCCGCGGTCCAGCTCGTCGACCTCGTAAATGACGGCGATGTTGGGGTGGTTCAGGGCGGAGGCGGCGCGGGCCTCCCGCAACAAGCGGGCGCGCGCCTCCTCGTCGCGGTGGGCCTCCGGGCGGAGCATCTTCAGAGCCACCGGCCGGCGCAGCCGCAGGTCCTCCGCTCGGTACACTTCGCCCATCCCGCCCTCCCCCAGGCGCTCCAGCAAGCGGTAGTGGGACGCGATCTCGCCAAGCACAGGGATCATTATGGGCCCCGGGGAGCGGGAGCGGAAAGACGCGGCGCGGGGACGGGAATCGGCCCGGACCCAGGAGCGGGCAGGCCCTTTTCAGTTTCTCCGGGCGATCGCGGGGGGTTCGGCTTCGATCGCCTTCCGCGGGGCTGCTAATATTCCGGGCCGCGCCATGCCCTTCGCCTACTACGACCGCCTCTCCGCCCGCGCCCAGGACATCTACCGACGCAGTGACCGCGTCTCCGAGATCCGCCTGCCCCACCCGGAGGCGCTCCGCGACCTCGTGGCGGGCCTCCGCACGGCCTTGGAGAGCGGCGACGGCAAGGCGGTGGAGGTTGCGGCGGGCTTGCTCGGGCGGGGCCTGACCGAGATGTTGGAGGTGCGGCCGGTCGCCGTGCAGGTCCTCCGCGTGCGGCCGAGCTCCAGCGGAGGCGAGCTGCAGGGCCTCTACACGCCCGACCCCCGTCGTACCCCGCAGATCCAGCTGTGGATGCGCACCGCCCATCACCGCCGGGTGGTGGCCTTCCGCACTTTCCTCCGCACGCTGCTCCACGAGATCGGCCATCACCTGGACTACGAGTACCTGAAGCTGGCCGACTCCTTCCATACCGAGGGCTTTTTCCGCCGGGAGTCCAGCCTCTTCACGCAGCTGGTCCCCACCGCTCCGGCCGGCGGCGCCCCGGTGTAGTCTAGGCTCCGAGGGAACCTGGATGACCCGCCTTGTCGGCCTCGCCTGCGTCATCGTGTTCACCGCCTGCCGGGCATCCTCTCCCGGAACGCCCCCGCCCCTGTTCGATTGCCGCGTGGCCGTCGAGCCGCTTTTGGTCAAGCTGAAGGCGAGCGGAGGAGACCCGGGCCGCATCCTCCGGCCCCGAAGCTCGGCGGACCTCCTGTCGCTAACGAGCGGGAAGCGGTACAAGTTCGCCAGCCTGCGGGACGGCCGGCTCGCGATCGCCCCCCTGCCGGCGGATGCGGAGGCGAACGAGTACGTCCACCCGGTGCTGGCCGGGGGCACCCCCGTGCGCACCGCGGGAGGACTCTGGGTCGAGCACGACGGCTCGAGCCTCCGCAAGGTGACGGTGGACCAGGACAGCCGGGCCTATTGCCCCACCGCCGCCAGCTTGTCCGCCGCTCTCGTCGAACTCGCGCGCGTGGGGGTGCCCGCGGAAATCCTGCGGGTCGAGAATCGGCCCCCCGCCTGTGGGGAGACACCGGCGCCGGAGAGCAGACCCCGCTACGGTGAGCTGATGACGGAGGTGGGCCGGCGTTTCGAGCTCGCGGGTCGCAGCGTACGCAGCGGGCGCCTGGCCCTGGCCGCATACGAGCTGGGGGAGCTGCAAGAGATCTTCGATGACGATCTCCCCAAAGCGGCGCCTCCCCGCCGGACCGGGGCTGCGGACCTGCCCGGGGTCGCGGCGGCCTTCCGGCAAACGAACCTGCCCGAGTTGCTGGCCGCGGTCCGCGCGCGCGACGCTCGCGCTTTCGCGGCCGCCTATGCGCGGGCCGCCGAGACCTGCAACGGCTGCCACCGCGCCAGCGGCCACGAGTTCATCGAGGTTCCGACCCTGTCCGGGGCGCCCGTGCCGAGGCTCGATCCGCAGCGGTGAGGATCGAGACCCCGGCGCTGCCCCGGCCCCGACCCCATCCCCAGGGCCGCCCAGGGCCGCGCGCTCAGGACGCCTCGCCAGGCGCTACAATCGGGCACCGCCAGCGGAGGAAACAGTCATGGCCTACACGTACCACGAGCTGAAGAAGAAGACGATTGAGGAGCTGCGGGAGATCGCCCAGGGGATTACGCACGACGCTCTGAAGGGCTACACCCAGTTGAACAAGGAGCACCTGCTCCCGGCCCTCTGCACCGCTCTCGGTATCGATGCCCGTGAGCATCACACGGTCGTGGGCATCGACAAGAGCGCGATCAAGGGGAAGCTCCGTGAGCTCAAGGGCGAGCGCGACAAGGCCCTAGGTGCGCACGATCATAAGCTGCTCAAGCAGATCCGCCGCCAGATGCACCGCCTCAAGCGCCGGGTCCGCGCGGCCACCGTCTGAGGGCTCTCCCCCCCGCCGCCCGAGGCCAAACCCAGCGCGAGGACTCTGGGTAGGGCCCTCCTCTTGCCGGAGGGCTGGGGGCAAGGGATCATGCGCGCGTGGCCACACCTCGCCCGGACCCGACCTCGGAGGGAGTCCCCCTTGCCCGAGGCCTCCTGGCCGGCCTGAGCACGGCCAAGCTGCTCATCCACGTCCTCCTCGCCAATCGCTATGGCTACTTCCGCGACGAGCTCTACTTCCTGGATTGCGGCCGGCACCTAGACTGGGGCTACGTCGATCACGCTCCCCTCATCGGCCTCGTGGCCAGGCTCGCCCTCTTCCTTGGTGGCTCGCTGCCCGCGCTGCGGATCTTTCCCGCGGTGGCGGGGGCGGCGCTGGTGGCCCTGACGGGCTTGATCGCCTGGCGGCTGGGAGGCGGGCGCTTCGCTCAGGGCCTCGCCGGTCTGGCCGTCATCGTCATGCCCATCTACCTGGGCATCGACAGCATCCTCACCATGAACGCGTTCGAGCCCCTCTTCTGGATGGGGTGCGTGTATTTGCTGGTCCGCATCATTCAAACCGGGTCATCCCGCTTGTGGATTCCCTTCGGGGTCCTGGCCGGCCTCGGCCTCATGAACAAGCATTCGACGGCCTTCTTCCTGCTCGCGGTGGCAATCGGCCTGCTCCTCAGCCCCGAGAGGCGCGAGCTGCGCAGACCGGGGCCTTGGCTGGCTTGCGCCGTCGCTCTCTTGATCTTCCTCCCCAACCTCTGGTGGCAGGTCCAGCACGGCTTCCCGACCCTCGAGGATCTCCGGAACGTAGCCCGTATCGGCAAGAACGTCGTGCTGGGGCCGGCGGCGTTTGTGGGCCAGCAGATCCTCATCATCCATCCCGTGCTCATGCCCGTCTGGCTCACCGGGCTGGGTTATCTGCTCCTCGCTCGGCGGGGCCGGTATCGCGCCCTGGGGGTCGCGTTCGTGGCCTTCTTTCTGATGCTCTTCGCGCTCAAGGGCAAGAACTACTACCTGGCCCCCATCTACCCGATGCTTCTTGCCGCGGGGGCGGTGGCCATCGAGGACGGCCTCGCCCGCGGGCCACGCTGGCTCCGCGGCCTCTGGCCGAAGGTCCGCATCGTGGCCGTGATCCTGGTCGCGGGCGCGGTGACCGCCCCCTTGGTCCTGCCCCTGCTCCCGCCCGAGAAGTACGTCGCCTACCAGACGTGGCTCGGCGTCCGCCCGCCCCGGACCGAGGTTCACCATGACGGCCCGCTGCCCCAACTCTTCGGCGACCAGTTCGGTTGGGAGGAGCTGACCGTCGAGGTAGCGAGCATTTACGCCGCCCTTTCCCCGGAGGAGCGCGCGCGCGCAGGCGTCTTTGCGAACAACTACGGAGAGGCGGGCGCCATCGACCTCTTCGGCCCGCGCTACGGGCTACCCGCCGCCATCAGCGCGCACCAGACCTATTTCTTCTGGGGACCGCGGGGATTCCAGGGAGACGTGCTGATCGTGCTCCAGGATAACCGGCAGAGCCTGGAAAGGCTCTGCGCGTCCGTGGAGCAGGCGGGCGAGCACTATCACCCCTGGGGTATGGAGGAAGAGAATGGCCCCATCTTCGTCTGCCGCGGCTTGCGCACGCCGCTGGTCGAGCTCTGGCCCCGGCTCAAGAATTGGAATTAGGGCCTCATCTCCTCCAGGCGGTCAAGGATGAGCCCGTGGAACTGGGAATCCGCTCTGCTGAAGAGCCAGCCCAGGTGTTCCTGGCAGCGCGGGCAGTGCTCGATCTGCCAACGGTAGGGGGGAAACCAGCTCCAGTACGGGCTCGGCTCTCCGACCGGGATCAACCCCTCTGCCCGGGCGAAGCAACCGATGTGGTAGTGGATGCCGGCGGGGTTCACGAACGCGTGCTCGTGCCCGCCCGCCATCTCTATCCGCGCCGCGTGGGTGGTGACGGGACACCGGCAGCGGGCGCAGGCCAGGATCCGATCCTCGTCCTTGGCCTCCCCACGACCGGGCACCGGTGCGACAGTCTCCGCCCGCCGGTCGGCTCGCGCCCGAAGGCAAAGGCGCTCCCCAGAGACCGCACCCCGGTCCCACCATTTTGCGGCCGCCCGGCGCGGGTCGCGAAAGGCGGGGTCGAGTATTGCTTGCGGCGCGCCGGGGAGGGGATGCTGCCCCCTCCCTTCCGCGGCGGCGGCCACGCTCAGGGGCAACGGCAGGGAGGACAGCCGCTGTCGAGGACGATCCTCCATTTTCCCTCCTCCTCCCGGCGCCAGACCGAGGTGAAGGTTCCGACGCGGTTCCCCCCTGGATCGCGCACCGGGCCGGTACTCAGGGCCAGGGTGCCGGAGTCGAGCACCTCGACCCGCTCCGGCTCCCAAGAGAAGGGGGCGTGGGGTTGCTCGTAAAGCGCCTTCCAGCCTTGGGCTACGGCCGGCTGGCCGCGCAAGGTGCCCTGGGCGGACAGGAAAACCGCCTCCACGGCGAGGAAGGACGCAAAAGCCTGGTGATCGCGATCGGCCATGGTCTTGGCGAAGGCCCGCTCCGTGTCCCAGACCTGGCGGGCGAGGTCAGCCCGCGACTCGGAGGACGTCTCGACGGGGACGACGGCGGCCAGGAGGGTCACCCCGGTCAACAGCCATCTCATTTTTCACCTCCCGGGGGCGGGAAGCCTCAAAACAACGAGAGCTGGGAATCGTCGCCCACCACCCCGTTGAAGTCCAGACCCAGCAGGGCCAGCACTGGGTCCGCGATCGGCTGCACCTGCTTCTGGACGTAATGCTCATAGTCGATCGGGCTCCGCCGCCCGTCCAGGGGCTCGGGCCCCGCCACCGTCATGAGATACGCGATGCGCCCGCGCGCCCTGCCGGGCATCTTGCGCGCCGCCGCCACATGCGGGGGGGTGGTGGCGGTATAGGCGGCGGGGTCCTTGCGCAGCGCCTTGCGGTACACCAGCTGGTCGTCGAGCCGGCCCGCGCGGAGGTCAGCCACGACCCGCCGGAGATAGTCCTCTACCGGGCGGTCCGAGAAAAGACGCGCGAAGAGCTCGCGCTGGGCCTCCTTGGCGAGTTCGGTCCAGTCCCCCCGCACGGCCTCCATGCCGGTGAAAACCACCCGCGCGCCGGCCGGGCCCTCGACGAGCCCCGCATAACGCTTGCGCGCGCCGATGGTGCCCCGGCGCACCGCGGGGAGATACAGGCGCGAATAGACCCTCTCGAACTGGAGCTCCAGGCCGCTGCGGACGTGCCAAGTACGTTCAATGTGGGCCGCGAGATCGCGGGTGAGGTCCGCGGCCAGGGTCTCTCCCAGCCTCTGGGCCGCCGCGGGGTCGGCCTCCCCGGACTCGAGGAACAGGCTGTCGGTGTCCCCGTAGAGCACACGCCGGCCGCCCGCCTCGATCCGCGCCTTGCCCCAGAGCAGGATCTCCCTCCCGAAGCTCGTGATGGCATTGGCCAGCCGCGGGTCGTGGAACCGACAGGCCGGGGTTCCCAGCACGCCATAGAAGGAGTTCATGAGGATCTTGATGGCGTGACTCTTGACCTGTTCCCCCGCCCTTCGGGCCGCGTCGCGGAGGGGCAGGATCTCATCCAGGAGTTGCGTGAGGATGCCGGGCCGGCGCGCGAAGGCGGCGCCGTTCGGGGCCAGGATGGGATCCGGATCCTCCTCCACCCCCGGTCGGAGCAGGTTCAAAGGATCGATCTGAAACGTCCGGATCAGGCTCGGGTAGAGGCTCTTGAAGTCCAAGACGACCACGTTCCGGTAGAGGCCAGGAAGAGGTTCGAGTACGTGGCCCCCGCCGGTCGGCTCGGTGGGCCCCTCCCCGGCCCCGACGCTGGGGGCGACCACGCCCCGCCGCCCCAGCTCGCTAAGGTAAAGGAAGTCGAAGGCCGCGATGGAAGAGGAGACGCGATCCGGGGGCAGGCCGGTCAGGCGGCTGCGCTCGACCGCTAGCTCCACCAGGCGGAGCTTCTCCAGGATCTCGAGGGCCAGGCGCGCGTCCGTGGCGTTGTAGTCCACGAAGCGTGGCCGGTCCTCCTTGAAAAGGCGCAGGATCTCCTCCGCCCGGCCGTGCCCAGAGATGCTCTTGCCCTCCCCCAACACCTCGCGGGCCACTCCGTCCAGGCTGTAGTCGCCCATGCGGACGAAGGCGCCCCGCAAGAGATGGATGCCGTCCAGGACCACGCGCCCCGGGACAATCGCCTCGTGCGTTCGCCCCCAGCCCCGGGCTCGGAGCCGCAACCGCCCGGGGCCCCGGCCGAGCTCGGTCGACACGCCCAGGGCGCCGGCCAGGCGCGCCAACACGGCCAGGTCAAACTCCACGATGTTCCAGCCGGTGAGGACATCGGGGTCGAGCTCCCGGATCCGCTGGCAGAATCCGATGAGGAGCTCGCGCTCGGTGGCAAAGGGAATCGCATGGGGAGGGGTCGACCAGCCGGGGGGCGTGAGGAGCAGGACCTCCGTGGCCCCGGCACCGTGGATCCCGATCGAGAGGAGCCGCCGAGCTCGGGGGTCAGTCTCGATGTCAAAGGACAAGACGGAGAGCCGGGGCGTCCAGTCGGCGGGACCAAGCGCAGGGTCTTCGAAGACTAGGCCCAGGCCGGGGACGGAACGCGCCTCGCCACGGATCCACAGCGACCCCCGGATCCCCCGGTCGATGAGGTACCGCACCGCGAAGCGAATGTCCGCCTCGTGGCAGCGTATCCCCGCCCGCCTCAAGCCTTCGCGTAGGGGGAGGGTGTCGGAGGGTGTTGTCACCTCGACCCGAGACACGGGTTTGCCCTCGAGCGAGACTTTGCCCGCGGGCGTGATCCGCCCCGCCCCCAGTTCACGGGCGCGCTCGGCGTCGTCCGTCTCCACGTAGAAGTGCGGGACCTCGCGGTGGTCGCGGACGAGAAACGCTCGCCCGTCCTCGAGCCGCCCGTAGAGGTGGATCACGGGCTGGCCCGACTCGATACGGTAGGTCGGCTGCAGAATGAATCCGCGAAGGGGAGCGGGCATGCCGGGGGCCAGGCAGTTGGAACCGCGGGAGTTGTATCACATCCCCTGCCGCCGGGCCGTCCTCTTCGCTTGCCCCTCGCCGACCCGAGGGAGTGGGGAGGTCAAGGTTCCCGGCTGGGGCTAGAATCGGAATCAGGCTCGTGGCCAACCCCGCCCAGCGACATCCCGCCAACGCTCCTGGTCCCTGGTTCGTGGACCTCTCCTGCATCAATTGCGACGTGTCCCGTCAATGCGCGCCCGGAATGTTCGGGGAGGCCGACGACCAGGCGGTGGTCGTTCGCCAGCCCGCCACCCCCGACGAGGTGCGGGACGCCACCCGGGCCATGCTCGCGTGCCCCACCGCCTCCATAGGCGTCACGGGAGAGAAGCCCCCGACCGAAGGCCTCTTTCCCCAGCGCCTCGAGGACGGCGTCTACTACTGCGGCTTCACTTCCCGCCGCTCGTTCGGGGCGAACCCGTACTTCGTCGAGCAGGAAGGGGGAAACCTGCTCGTGGACTCGCCCCGGTTCGTGCCCGCGCTCGTGGACGCCTTCGAGAGCGCGGGCGGCCTCGCCCACGTCCTCCTCACCCACGGCGACGACGTGGCCGAGGCGGAGCGCTACGCGCGGCACTTCCGCGCACGGGTCTGGATCCACGAAGGTGACGGTGCGGCCGCCCCCTTCGCCACCGACGTCCTCCGGGGCCTGGACGCCGTGGCCCTCACGCCCGTTCTCACGGCCATTCCCGTGCCCGGCCACACCCGGGGCAGCGTCGTCTACCTGCTTGGGGGCCGCTTCCTCTTCAGCGGAGACTCGCTGTACTGGAGCCGCCGCCGCGGCCGGCTCTCTGCCTTCCGGGACGCCTGCTGGTACTCCTGGGCGGAGCAAGCCCGGTCCCTGGCCCGCCTGGAGGGGCACCCCTTCGAGTGGGTCCTGCCCGGCCACGGCAGTAGGGCCCACGGTCCCGCGCTACAGTGGCAGGCCGAGCTCCGGGACCTCGTGCGCTGGATGGCGGGTGCGGCCGGCCCCTCCGACTGGTGAACGGGGCCTCGCCCCGCGAGCTCGAACACCCGCATCGAGCCCTCGGCGGGGGAGCTCCCGGGAAGTATCCAGTCCATTGAATCCCAACCTTGCGCTCGCCCGGCAGAAAGCGTATGAAGTGCGGGCCATCCTGCTTGAGGAGCCCAGATGATCCCTCCCCGTGGCCTAGCCGCTGCCCTGTTCATTGCCGCTTTCGTGGCCATCCCGCCCGCCACGGCAGTCGCCGCTACGCGAGCCAAGGAGGCGCAGCCCGACGGCTTCTACCGCTATCCCACCATCGGCGGAGGGATGATCGTCTTCGCCGCCGAAGGGGACCTCTGGAGGGTCCCCGTGGGCGGCGGTGTCGCCGTGCGCCTGACCGCCCACGAGGGCGAGGAGCGCTTCCCTCGGATATCGCCCGACGGTCGGCTCCTCGCATTCACGGCCCAGTACGAAGGGAACGACGACGTCTACGTGATGCCCCTGGCGGGGGGGGAGCCCTCCCGTCTCACCTTCCATCCCGCGCCCGACCAGGCGATTGGCTGGACCGCCGACGGCAAGATCCTCTTCCGCAGCCGCCGCGATCATCCCCACGGGGACTACCGGGTCTACAGCGTCTCTCCGGAAGGAGGAATTCCGGACATGATCCCCCTCGAGCCCGCGGCCTGGGTCAGCTTCGAGCCCGGGGGCTCACGACTGGCGCTGCAGAAGATGGGACTCGAGTTCCACAACTGGAAGCGCTACAAGGGCGGCGAGGCGGAGGAGATCTACGTCGGCACCCTGGAGCCGCTCGCCTTCACCAAGGTCACGACCTACGACGGAAAGAACGCCTTTCCCATGTGGGCCCCCGACGGGCGGATCTACTTTGTGACCGACCGCTGGGGCCGACCGAACCTGGCCTCGATGAAGCCCGACGGGAGCGACGTCAAGAGGCTCACGCACTTCGAGGACTACGACGTGCGTTGGCCGGCGATGAGCGACGGCAAGATCGTCTATCAGCACAAGATGGACATCTGGCTCTTCGACCTCGCCTCTGCCAAGAACGAGCAGGTCACAATCCAGCTGCCCAGCGACCGGCTGCAGGTGCGCGAGCGCTTTGTCGACCCCCGGCCGACCCTGCGGTCCTGGGGGCTCGCGAAGGACGGGGAGCGCATGGTCCTCGAGACGCGGGGCGACGTCTGGGTCGCGCGCACACGAAAGAAGGGCCTCATCCGCCGGATCACGCAGGATAGCGCGGCCCGGACCAAGTCACCCGTCTTCGCCGCCGATGGCAAGACCATTGCGACCTGGACGGAGGTGAACGGGGAGGAGCAGCTGCTTCTCCACGCCGCCGACAACGGCGGCCCTCCCAAGCAGGTGGGTCTCCTTCCGCCCGGCTGGCACTCTGCGCCCGCCTTCTCGCCGGACGGAAGGAGGATCGCTTGGGGGGACGAGAAGTACCGGCTCCAGGTCTCGGACGTGACGAGCGGCAGCGCGTCGGTTCTGGACAAAGGGGAGTGGGAGATAACCCGCTACACCTGGTCTCCGGACAGCCGGTACCTGGCCTACGTCGTGACCCTCCAGAACCTCTATACCCAGGTGAAGGTCTGGGACGGGCAGTCGAACAAGACCCATGAGGTCAGTGATCCGATGTACAACTCCTTCTCTCCCGCCTGGGACGCGAAGGGAAAGTACCTCTACTTCCTCTCCGATCGTTACATCAACCCCTACCTCGACCGCAACGAGGCCCGATTCATCGTCAACGAGGCCACGGTGCCGTGCGTCCTGGCCCTCCAGGCCGACGGCACCCTGCCCTTCGCCCCCCGGGGCGACACCGACCCCATAACGCCGGAGGAGAAGAAGGACCAAGGCAAGAGCGACGCCAAGAAGGACGAGAAGAAGGATGCGCCGGCCAAGGAGGAGAGGGTGGAGCCCATCCGGATCGACTTCGACGGGTTGGCCGATCGCTTGGTTCAGGTGCCGGTGGCGCCGGGGAACTACGACGAGCTCCGCGCGGTGGAAGGGAAGCTCCACTGGCTGAAGGCGCCCAACCGCGGACTGATGCCGCCGGGCGATGAGACGGAGAGACCGGGAGCCGAGCTTCAGACCTACGAGATCGAGAAGGAGAAGGTCTCGACGGTCGTCCCCGGCGTGCTGGCCTACGAGGTCTCGCTAAACGGCAAGGTCCTCGTCTACCAGACCAAGGACGGGTTTGTTCGGCTGGAGGCGGGTGCCACCGCGGCCCCCAAGGACGAGGCCGCCCAAGAAGCCAGGATCGACCTCTCCGGCTGGTCGGTGGGCATCAACCCCCGGGAGGAATGGAAGCAGATGCTCCACGAAGCCTGGCGCCTGCAGCGTGATTTCTTCTACGACCCGAAGATGCACGGCGTCGACTGGGACGGCGTCTGGAAGCAGTACGGTCCCCTCGCCGATCGCATTTCCTCGCGCGACGACCTCGAGGACATGCTGGGCGAGATGTTCGGCGAGCTGAACGTGGGGCACGCCTATCACTCAGGGGGGGACCTGCGCCGGGGCAAGCCGGTGGGGACGGGGCTCCTCGCCGCTGATCTCAAGTACGACCCGGCCAGCGGTTTCTGGCAGATTGAGAAGATCTACCGGGGGGATTTTCCGGATCCCCAATGGAGCTCCCCCCTGGCCCGGCCCGATCTTCGGGTCAAGCCGGGGCAGTGGCTGGTGGCCATCGACGGCAGGCCGCTGGCCAAAGGCGAGGACTACCTGAGACGGCTCGAGGGCCGCGCGGGGCAGGAAGTGGAGCTGTCGATCGGCAACGCCCCCCGGCTCGAAGGGGCGCGACGGGTAGTGGTCAAGACCGTCCCTGATGACCGGCGCATCCGCTACGCGACCTGGATTCGGGAGACCCGCGAGTACGTGGACAAGAAGAGCCATGGCCAGATCGGGTACCTGCACCTCTACGACATGGGGGGGCTCGGCCTGCAGCAGTTCTCCCGCGACTTCCCACCCCTGTGGAACAAACGCGGTCTGATCGTGGACGACCGCTGGAACCACGGCGGGTTCGTGGCCCCCATGATCCTGGCCCACCTGCAACGGAAGGTGCTGGCGGTGGGGGGGACGCGCTACGGGGCCGTGGACACCGTCCCTTCGCACGCCTTCCACGGTCACCTTCTCGCTCTCATCAACCGTCAGGGAGGGAGCGACTGCGAGACCCTGGCTCTGGGCTTCAAGGAGTTCAAGCTGGGACCGGTCGTCGGCACCCGCACCTGGGGCGGCTGGGTGGGCATCCGGGGGGATAAGCCCTTGCGCGACGGAGGGATGGTCACCGAGCCCGAGTTCGGCGGCTGGGACCCCAAGGGTCATGAGTGGATCATCGAAGGGCACGGCGTCGACCCTGACGTGGAGCTCGATCTCGGCCCCGATGGGCTGCTCCGCGGCCGGGACGTGCAGATCGACTACGCCGTCGACCAGCTGTTGGGTCAGATCGCGCAAGATCCCCAGGACCTGCCCCCGGCCCCGCCGATCCGGCCGCGACCCCTCCAGCCCGTGAAGTGAGCGCGGTCGCCCGCGCGGCGGGGTCAGCGGAAGCGAACGAGCGATACGAGGATCTCGCGCGTCTGGCCGTCCGCCGGGCGCCACTGGACGAGGATCGGGCTTTGGTACGTGCCGCGGACCAAACGGGCTTGCCCCTGTCCGGGGTGGTCGGAAGCCAGGAAGCTGACCCGCCGCGAGCGCAGGAAGCGGCGTGCGGGTACGGCCATGACTTTGGCGACAAGCCGCTCCACCGCCGACTCGTCGAGCCGGAAGGCCTCCATGAGGGTGTTCAGGACCCGCACGAAGTCGTACTTCGCGTAGTTGATGGTCTTGCCCGGGATGGCGAGGGGATCCTCGAGCATGTGGCGGCTCTTGAGGGCCGCGAATTTCAAGGGGTTGCGCAGGATCTCCACCAGGTCGTGCTGCATCAGCAGGGTCTCGTACTCGTTCACGGTGAGCCCGGCGTGACGCTCGCCGGGGGGGAGGGCGATGTCGACACGCCCCTTTTCGAGGCCGGCGCGGCTCAGCCTCTCGTTGATGGCGTCAATGATGCCGAGGCGGGGATCGGCCAAGTTGATGGAATCGATGGGGTGGCGGGACACGGGAACCGTGAGACGTGTCCGGTCCACCACCTCTTCATCGTCGTAGGCGAGCACGCTGGTCGTCCGTTGCCGAGGCGTTCCCGTGTTGACCCCGTCCAAGTCTATGAAATAGACGGGGGTACCGGGCCGGTTACGATAGGTAACGCAGTTGCGCATCCCGGAGCCGATGAATGTCAGGTGGGAGTCCCCGTTTCGCGGCTCTACCTCCTGCTGCTCCGGGGAGAGCTCCGCCCTTAGGTGGACCTGGTCATGTCGATAGGCCCCATTGGGGGGAAAGAGGGTGCGGAAGGTCCGGAAAAAGAGGTCTAAGCGGTCGCTGCGGTGGTGCAATCGGGCGGAGAGGCTGTGCTGCAAGTACCCGGCCGTGGTGTGGAGCGACGAGTAGAGGGCCCTCCGGTAGCGCGCCAGGAGGTCGCCGTCCTCGACCGCGATCTTGAGGGCGACATCGATGGCGTCGTAACGGCGCTCGGGTTCGAGGGTGAGTCGCAGCTCCCTAGGTGGCAATGCCGTTACTATTACGCTATTACTGGCCTCCGGGCGATGTCAAGTTGAGGCCGGCGGGGGTTGGCCGTCCGGGCTAGAATTTCGGGGCATGGCCGAAGTACCCGTCTTCGCGCGGCTTGTCGAAAACATCGGGCGGGTGGTGCTGGGCAAGCGGGGGGCGGTGGAGACGGTGGTGGCCGCCCTCCTCGCCCGGGGGCACGTGCTCCTCGAGGACGTACCAGGGGTGGGGAAGACCGTACTTGCCCGCGCCCTCGCCCGTTCCATCCGGGCCGATCTGCGGCGGGTCCAGTGCACACCGGATCTGCTACCCAGCGACGTAACGGGTGTGTCCCTCTATAACCCAAAGGAGCTCAGCTTCGAGTTCCGCCCCGGGCCCGTTTTCACCCATATCCTCCTCGCGGATGAAATCAATCGGGCGACACCACGCACCCAGTCGGCCTTCCTGGAAGCCATGGAGGAGCGACAGGTCTCGGTGGACGGCGCCACCCACCCCCTTCCCAGCCCCTTTTTCCTGATCGCGACCCAGAATCCAATCGAGCTGGCGGGGACCTTTCCGCTGCCGGAAGCCCAGCTCGACCGCTTTCTGGTGCGCCTTTCTCTGGGCTACCCGGACGACGCCACCGAGGTCCAGGTCATGACCGCCCAGCGCACAAGCCATCCCCTGGAGAGCTTGGAGCCCGTGACCGACCTTGCCCCTTTGGTGGCCGCCCAGGAGGCGGTGACCCGGGTCTTCGTCCACGAGTCGATCGTGCGCTACATCCAGCGGCTGGTGGCGGAGACCCGCCGTCACACCCACGCCGCCTACGGCGCGAGCACCCGGGGAGCCACCGGGCTCGTGCGTGCCGCCCAAGCCCTGGCTGCGATCGGGGGCGACCGTTTCGTGACCCCCGAGCACGTGCAGAGGCTGGCGGAGAGCGTTCTCGCCCACCGATTGGTTGTGAAGCCACGCTCCCGCGTCCAGGGAGTGGATGGGCGGATGGTGGTGGCGGACGTGATGCAGAGGGTAGAGGTGCCGATCGACCTCGAGCCGGCCTGACCATGGATGGAGGGTCGTCGCCCGCCTATCGCCACGTGCTGCTTGCCGCCTGTCCTCTGGCCGGCCTGCTCGGCCTGGCTCTGGGCCTACCCGCCCTGAGGGCCTTCGCCGCCGCCTCCTCCCTTCTTCTTCTCTTCGCTTACGCCCTCCCGCACCGGCGCCTGCGCGGGCTCGCCATCCGCCGCGAGCTCTACCCCAGCGCTTTCGAGGGCGAGGGGGTCGCGGTGTCCCTCGTTCTAGAAAACCACGGGGGAAGGACCGTCCATCTCGTGGAGATTGCGGATAGTTTCGGCCCGGGTCTGGCCCACCGGCAGCTCCTCCTCGAGCCCGGACCCCTGCACGGGCGGTGTAGCCGTCGCCTGACCTACCGAACCTTCTGCTCGCGCTCGTGGGGGATCTATTCCGTGGGGCCCCTCTCCCTCCGCACGGCTGATCCCATGGGGCTCTTCCCGACCCGGCGCTCCATCCTCCAGGTCGAGCCCTTCGCCGTCTACCCCCGGGTCTATCCGGTCGCGGGCATCGAGCGCCTGGGTGGGCGGGCAACCGCCACGCCCCAGCCCACGACCCGGGACCGGTCCGGCCAGAGCCTGGCCTACCTCGGGGTGCGGGACTACCAACCCGGAGACGAACTGCGGCGGGTGCACTGGCCGGCCACCGCCCACCGGGGCCGCCCGGTCGTTAAGGTGCAGGAAGTCGACCTTGTGCCCTACCTGTCGTTGTTCCTCGATCTCGAGCGCGCCCACCGAGCGGGCACCGGCCTGAAGTCCACCCTCGACTACCTCGTGCGCTCGGCGGCCTCCTTGCTGGCCTCCGCCCTCCGCGTGGGCGACACCGTGCAAGTCTTCGCCGAGGGACGCTCGCCCCTCCTCCTGCCGCCGGGGCAGGGGGACGTCCACCTCGCCCATGGGCTGTGGGAGTTGATCCGGGCACGGCAGGAAGGGACGGCGTCGCTCTTCGAGCTGGTACTCCGTCACCGCCCGGCCCTTCCTGAGGGTTCCACGGCCGTGCTCCTCCTCGGGACCATCTCCTTTGCGGACGAGGATCTCGACGAGGTCCTGGAAGCCCTGGCCGCCCGGCGCATCCAGGCGTTCGTCCTGCTCGTGAACAATCACTCGTTTATCCCCATCGACCATCGGGTGCTGCCCCGAGAGCAGGCGGAGGAGCGGACGCGTGAGCTTCTGGCCCTCCTTCGCCACCGGGGCGTGGCGGGGACGGTGCTGAGCGCGGAGGATGACTTGGAGGAGGCCTTGGGACGAGTGGACAGCCTGGGGATGCCGGCGTGAGCGCGCCCCGCCCCCCGGCGGCGGGGGCTGCCTTGGCCTCCGCCCGCTCCCTGGCTCTCTACGGGCTTTCCCTGAGCGCGGGGGCGGGCGTGGCCCTCGCCTGGCCGGGGCACGGAGACCCAACCCTGGGGCTCGCGGGGGCGGCCCTGGGCCTGGCCGCAGCCCAGGTCCTGGGGGACGGACTCTCCCCGTGGCTGGAGGGAACTCTGGGGCCCCGCGCGCGCCTCAAGGCGCGCTCCTGGGCAGGCGTGCTGTACACCGGCATCGCCCTCCTCGGTCTGGCCGTCGTCGTCGTAGAGCCTAGACTGCTGCGTCCGGCAGGCACCCTTTTTCTTCTCTTGCAGGGGTTGTTCCTCCTCGGCGGGCCTCCCTTCGGGGGTTCGGTCCTGGCCGTGGCCAACGCCCTCGTGCTCGTGTTCCTGGTTTCCTTCCGCGGGGGGCTGGTCGCCGCCGCCTGCGTCACGGGTTCGCTGGGCCTGCTCGTCTTTTTCCTGACCCTCGACCACTACCCCCGCCAGCTCTCCTGGTATCCCCACCGGGATGTCTTCTTGACGGGGGCGGCCCTGCGCCAGGCCGCAGCCGTAGCCGCGCCCCTGGTGCTGGGCCTTTCCCTTTTCTTTGCCCTCTACCCACCCGCGTCCTACGCGCGCCTCCCCCTCCCGGACACCGACTCCGCGGCGCGGTCGGAGCAAGTGGCCAAGGCCTACCGCCGCCTTCTCCTGCTCGCGATCGCGGGCGGAGGGTGTGTTCTTCTCGCGACCCGGCTTTTCCGGCGGGGTCCGAGGGAAGAGCCGCCCCGGGAGGAGCTGGTGGAGCCCCAGCGCGGCCAGGAGGAGACCCTCCCGAGACCGCCCCACCGCCGTCGACTCTACCTGGGCACGCGGGGCCGCATCGTGCGTGCCTACCTGCGCGTCCTTTCCCAGGGCCCTCGCTTGGGCCTCCGTCTCCGGCCGAGCCTGACCCCCCGGCAGATCGCGGCCTACCTTCGTTACCCGGCGGCGGCGGTGGCAACCCTCACAACCCTCTTCCTGGAGGCCCGTTACGGTCCGGAAGAACCCGTAGAGACGGAGGCCCGCGCGGCCGAAGCAGCGGCCGGGAGCATCCTGGCCCGACCACGCTCCGCCGCGGTCGCTCGCCGCGCGGTGCCCGAAGCCGGGGGTTGAGGGCTATGGACTTCGATCGGCTGGTCGACTTGGTCGATCGCGTCCGATCCACCACAAAAAAGACAGAGAAGGTCTCGCTTCTCGCCGAGTTTCTCCGCCAGACGGAGGGGAGAGAGACCGCGCTCGCGGCGCTCTATCTCTCGGGCGACCTCCCCCAGGGCCGGATCGGCATCGGCTGGAAGATGGTGCAGGCCGCGATGACCGAGCAGCCCCCCTCCGGACCCCCCCAAACCCTGCTCGACGTGGACCGGGCCTTGGGCGCGATCGCGGCCGAGGAGGGCCCGGGCTCCTCCGAGCGCAAGATCCGAGGTCTCCGGGCCCTTCTGGAGCGAGCCGACGCCCGAGGCCGCCGCCTGTTGGCCGGGCTACTCATGGGGGAGCTCAGGCAGGGAGCGCTCGAGGGGCTCGTGAAAGAGGCGGTCGCCCAGGCCGCCCGTCTTCCCCCGGCGGACGTCCGGCAGGCCGCCATGTTCTCGGGCAACCTCGGGGAGGTGGCGCGGGCCGCCCTAGAGGAGGGGGCGGCCGGCCTCTCCCGGTTCTCGCTCCGGCTCCTCTCGCCGGTGGCACCCATGCTCGCCCACACCGCGGACGACGTGGGCGAGGCCCTCGAACGGCTGGGGGAGGCAGCCTTCGAGTACAAGCTGGACGGGGCCCGGATCCAGCTCCACAGGGCGGGGGACGACGTCCGGGTCTTCACCCGTCAGCTCCAAGATGTCACGCCGCGGGTGGGGGAAGTCGTGGCCTGGGCCCGGGCCCTCCCCACCCGGGGCATCGTGCTGGAAGGGGAGACCATATCCCTAAGGCCCGAGGGAAAACCGCAACCCTTCCAGGTCACCATGCGGCGGCTGGGCCGGTCGAAGGGGGTGGAGGCGGCCCGTCAAGAGCTCCCGCTCTCTTCGTTCTTCTTCGACTGCCTATACCTGGAGGGCGAGGGTCCGCTCGTCGCGCTCCCCTACGCGGAACGGGCGGAGCGTCTCCAGCGCATGATCCCCTCCGCATCCCTCCTGCCCCGCATTGTTACGGGCCGCCCGGAAGTGGCCCAGCAGTTCATGCGCCAGGCTCTGGAGGCGGGGCACGAAGGGCTCATGGCCAAATCGCTGACCGCTCCCTACACCGCCGGCCAACGCGGCTTCCACTGGCTCAAGCTCAAGTCCGCGCGGACGCTCGACCTCGTAGTTCTGGCCGTGGAGTGGGGGAGCGGCCGTCGGAAAGGCTGGCTCTCCAACTTGCACCTGGGAGCACGCGATTCCGCGAGCGGCCAGTTCGTCATGCTCGGGAAGACGTTCAAGGGGCTCACCGACGCGAGCCTCAAATGGCAGACGGAGAAACTCCTCTCCCTGGAAGTGGGACGGGATGACTGGACGATCTATGTGCGCCCGGAGCTGGTGGTGGAGATCGCGTTCAGCGATGTCCAGGAGTCGCCTCGGTATCCCGCCGGTCTCGCCCTGCGCTTCGCGCGCGTGAAGCGCTACCGTCCTGACAAGTCGGCCCAGGAAGCCGATACCATCCAAACCGTCGCCGAGATCTTCCGCCAGCAGCGGGCCTGAGGGCGCGCCCGTCGACCGCTCTCCCGCGGGCCGGGCGTCCAATGGCCAAGGAGCGGGCGCAGCGGGGAGGGGCCGGTTGACCGCACTGGAGGAAGGGCGTAGGTTTCCCCCCGACCGAGGAGGGAGCCCCAAGATCGCCATGGAGATATTGGACCCAGGTAAGGCCTACGACGTCTGCATTGTCGGCTCGGGAGCCGGCGGGGGGATGGCGGCCAAGGTACTGACGGAGGCGGGGGCGGACACGGTTCTGCTGGAAGCGGGGCCCTGGTGGGACGTCGAAAAGGACGGGGCGATGTTCAAGTGGCCGTACGAATCGCCGCGCCGGGGAGCGGGCCACCGCTTGAAAGGCTTCGGAGAGTTCGACGGGAGCATCGGAGGCTGGGACCTGGAGGGCGAGCCGTTCACGACCGCTAAGGGCAGCTCGTTCATGTGGTGGCGCAGCCGCATGCTGGGCGGGCGCACGAACCACTGGGGGCGCATCTCCTTGCGCTTCGGTCCCTACGACTTCAAGGGCCGGAGCCGCGACGGGCTCGGCGACGACTGGCCCATCTCTTACGAAGAGCTCAAGCCCTTCTATGACAAGTTGGACCGGCTGGTGGGCATCTTCGGCTCCCAGGAGAATCTCCCCAACGAGCCGGACGGCGTCTTTCTTCCCCCGCCCGCGCCGCGCTGCTACGAGCTTCTGGTCAAGCGCGCTTGCGACGACCTCAAGATCACCTGCATCCCGTCCCGGCTCTCCATCCTCACCCGGCCGCTCAACGGCCGGGAAGCCTGCCACTATTGCGGACAGTGCAACCGTGGATGCTCCACGCACTCCAACTTCTCCACCCCCTCCGTCCTCCTGCCCCCCGCGCTCAAGACCGGCCGGCTCAAGATCGTGACCGGGGCCATGGCGCGGGAGGTGCTGAGCAATTCCGAGGGCCGGGCCACCGGCATCTCCTACATCGACACCGCCACCGGACGCGAGAAGCAGGTCCGGGCCCGCATCGTGGTACTCGCCGCCAGTGCCTGCGAGTCGGCCCGCCTCCTCCTCAACTCGAAGTCGTCGCGTTTCCCGGACGGTCTGGCCAACGGCAGCGGCGCCGTCGGTCGCTACCTGACCGACACCACCGGCACCGAGGTGGTGGGGCACTTTCCGCAGCTCATGGACGGGCTCCCCCACAACGACGACGGCACGGGGGGCATGCATCTCTTCATGCCCTGGTGGTTGGACAACCGGAAGCTGGATTTTCCCCGCGGTTACCACGTCGAATTCTGGGGTGGCCGGGGCGTCCCCAGCTACGGGTTCATGCACAACATCCACAAGATGAGCGGGGGGGGGTACGGCCGGTCGCTGAAGGCCGACTACCGCAAGTTCTACGCTTCCACCATTGGCTTCTCCGGCCGCGGGGAGATGATCCCCAATAAGGACTCCTTTTGCGAGATCGACCCCGATGTGGTCGACCGCTGGGGGATCCCGGTGCTGCGGTTCCATTGGAAGTGGTCAGACTACGAGCTCAACCAGGTCAAACACATGCAGGAGACGTTCCGGCTCATCGTCGACAAGTTGGGTGGCAAGGCCCTGAGCAAGATGCCGGACCGGGAGGAGGAGTACGGGATTTCCAAAGGGGGACAGATCATCCACGAGGTCGGGACAACGCGGATGGGCGACAGCCCGCGCACGTCCGTGCTCAACAAGTACTGCCAAGCCCATGAAGTCCCAAACCTTTTCGTGGCCGACGGGGGTCCCTTCGTCAACAACGCGGACAAGAACGTCACTTGGACCATCCTCGCTCTGGCCATGCGGACCTGCGAGTACATCGCGGAGGAGAGGCGGAAGGGAACGCTTTAAGGGAGCAGAGACAGATGGCCGAGATCGGACGCCGGGGACTGCTGAAGATGCTGGGGGTCGTACCCGTGGCCGCCGCCCTGCCCGTGGCTCGGGCGGAGGTCCCGCCCGCCGCTCCCCGCGCCCGGGAGGCGAAGGCCCGAGCGGGCGCTTTCCCGCCAAAATTCTTCACCACCCGCGAATACGCCACCGTGCGGGTGCTCGCGGACGCCGTGATCCCCCGCGACGAGCGCTCGGGAAGCGCCTCCGACGCCTTGGTGCCCGAGTTCATGGACTTCATCATGATCGATCCCATGGCCAACGACCGTGAGCGCGAGCGGCGGCAGACCGCGATGCGGGGCGGCCTGGCCTGGCTGGACGCGGAGTGCGGGCGGCGCTTCGCCAAGGCCTTCCTCGAGTGCAGCGAGGGGGAGCGGGCGCAGGTGCTGGACGATATCGCCTGGCCAGAGAAGGCCCGCCCGGAGATGAGCCACGGCGTGAAATTCTTCAACGACTTCCGCGACCTCACCGCTTCCGGCTTCTGGAGCAGCCGCATGGGGGTCGAGGACCTCCAGTACCAGGGCAACACGGTCGTCGTGGACTGGACGGGGTGCCCCCCGGAAGTGCTCAAGAGGCTCGGACTCTCGCCCGCAACCAAGCCCTGAAGCGGCGACGGCTACGAAAGAGGCCCCCCATGCCAGAGGTGAACGTCGCCCTCATCGGCTACGCCTTCATGGGGCGGGCCCACAGCAACGCCTATCGCCAGGTCGGTCCTTTCCTCAACCCCCGGCTCAAGCCGCGGCTCAAGGTCCTGTGCGGCCGGAACGCCCGGGCGGTGGGGGAGGCGGCCCGTCGGCTGGGCTGGGAGGAGACCGCTACCGACTGGCGCCAGGTGGTGAACCGCAAGGACATCCACCTCGTTGACGTGAGCACGCCTGGAGACAGTCACGCCGAGATCGCGATCGCGGCCGCGCGCGCGGGAAAAGCCGTCTTGTGCGAGAAGCCTCTGGCCAACACCCTCAAGGACGCCAAGGCCATGCTGGCGGCGGTTCGAAAGGCTGGCGTCGTCCACATGGTGTGCCACAACTACCGCCGCGTCCCCGCCGTGCAGCTCGCCCAAAAGCTCATCGAGCAGGGCCAGCTCGGCGAGATCCGCCATTTCCGCGCTACCTATCTCCAAGACTGGATCGTCGATCCCTCATTTCCCCTCGTCTGGCGCTTGCGCAAGGAGCGGGCGGGCTCGGGGGCTCTGGGTGACCTCGCATCGCATGCCGTGGATCTCGCCCGCTTTCTGGTCGGGGAGATCACGGAGGTGGCGGCGGCCCTGCGCACCTTCATCAAGGAGCGCCCGTTGCCCGAGAACCCCAAGAGGCGAGGGCGGGTCAGCGTCGACGATGCCGCGGCCGCGGTGGTCCACTTCGCGGGGGGTGCTCTGGGGACCATCGAGGCCAGCCGTATGGCGCCCGGCCGCCGTAACTACAACCGGTTCGAGGTCAACGGAAGCCTAGGCAGCGTGGTCTTCGATCTTGAGCGCCTGAACGAGTTGCAGGTCTTCCTGCGCTCCGACGCGGGCGCCATCCAGGGCTTCCACGACGTGATCGTCACCGACTCCGCGCACCACCCGTACATCAAGGCCTGGTGGCCGCCCGGCCACCTCATCGGCTACGAGCACACCTTCACCCACACCGTCTACGACTTGCTGGAGGCGATCGCGGACGCGAGAGTACCCCGCCCCAGCTTCGAGGACGGCGTGATCAACCAAGCGGTGCTCGAAGCCATGGAGAAGGCCGCGCGGATGCGGCGCTGGGTGACCGTTTAGGCCTCTACGGCCTCTCCTCCGGCAATTCTCGGAGCCAGATGTTGCGGTAGCGGACGGGGTTGCCGTGCTCCTGGAGCATGAGCGGGAGCCTGTCTGGATGGGGCCCGTACGGCGGCCGCGCCTTGTGCGCCGTGGGCCCCGTGAGCTCGGTGGCGTGCTGCACGACCACACCGTTGTGGAACACCGTGACCCGCGCTGGGCGGCGCAGCGCGCCGGTGACCGCGAAGCGTGGGCCCTCGAAAACGATGTCGTAGCTCTGCCACTGGCCGGGCCGACGGGAAGCGTTCACGAGCGGCGGGGTCTGCCCGTAGACGGCGGCCGCTTGACCGTCCGCGTAGGTGGGGTTCTCATACGAATCGAGAACCTGGATTTCGTACCGCCCCATCAGGAAGACCCCGCTGTTCCCCCGCCCTTGGCCATCGCCCGCCACCGAAGCGGGCGTCGCCCATTCCACGTGGACCTGGCAATCCCCGAACGCCTGCTCGGTCACGATGCCCCCCACGCCCTTGACCACTTCCGTGTAACCGTTCTCAACCTTCCAGCCTGCGGGACCTTCCTTTTCCGAACGCCACCGGGAGAGGTCCTTCCCGTCGAAGAGCACGATGGCATCGGAAGGCGGTCGCCCAGGAAGTTCGGGCGTCCCGGGTGTTCCCGGATCGACCACCGCGGGCAGGGGCCGCTTCGGGTCGTGAATCTCCCACTGTCGCGGCGGGCCCTGTTCCGCCGCGGCGACGACAGCACTCAGGGCCAGAATGAAAGAGGCGCGGTGGGCACTCGCGGTGAAGCTCATGTCGGCGGCACTCCTTTCCTATGTGGCGCGCGGGCGGGGTCGGCCCGCTTCTAGGTCTTCTCCTCCAGGGCCCGCCGGAAGTACTGCAGGGCGTGCCGGACACCCTCCGTCGGGTCGCTCTCCTCGATCTCGTACTCGAGATTGGCGCCATAGCGGAAGTGGACTTCCTTCAGGACCCGTGCGATCTCCCGCAGGGGCGTGGCGCCCTCCCCGAAGCGACGGTAGCTGTGCGCGGGGTCCCGATCCCGATCCTTGATGTGGAGGCTCACGATGCGGTCATGGTGCTCCCGGAGGTAAGCCACGGGGTCGTGCCCCGCCGCGTAGAAGTGCCCCACGTCCAGGTTGATGGCCAGGAAGCGGGAGCGCCCGGCCAGCGCTTCCGCGAAGTCATCGGGGCCTTCGAACTCCTGCTTGCGGTCCCCCTTGAACCAAGGGTCGCCAAACCAGTGGTTGTGAAGACCCAGGTAGACCTCGTGCTTGCGGCACCACTGGTCCAGGCGCGGCACGAGGCTCTTGCGCACGGAAGCCGTCATCACCTTCGTGCCCAGCCGCTTCGCCCCCTGGAAGCCCCGCTCGAGTTGCTCATCGGTGGAGTCGGGGGAGAAGTTCACGCAATAGGCGCTCACGGTGATCCCCGCCGAATCGAGCTTCTGGCGGGCAGCGTCGAAGTCGGCGTCGCTGGCCTTGGCCGGGTCGAGGTGCCCCTGCCACAGCTCGAGGCTGCTGATACCCACGGATCTCATGGCCCCGATCATGCGGTCCAGCCCGAAAGCGCGGAAGGTGTAGCTTTGGACCCCGACCTTTATGCCCCCGAACACCGACGGCGGGATCTTGCCCGCCTCCGCGCGGGCTCGGGGCAAGAAGAGGCCGGCTGAGGCCCCCGCCAACCCGGCCGAGAACGCACGACGCGTGACTTTAGTCATGATGCCTCCCCGTTGGTACTGATGGTATGCCGAGGCGCCGCTTCCGCAAAGGCTTCCGTGGCCGGCCTGTGGGTTGACGGCCGTGGGCCACTGAGCGTAACGTGCGCCCCTATCCTCCGCGCGAGGAGGCATCATGTCCGTCTCTGCGTTCCGACCCCTATTCATGCGGATCGGCGTCCTCACCGCCGCCCTGCAGGAGCTGACCCCGCGGGCTATTCGCGACCCTGACCCCGATCGAGCCATCGAGGACTGGCTAGCCTTTGCCCGCGAACTGGGCGTGGACGATATCCAGCTTTCCGCCGCCCTGCATCCGACGGAGGCGGACGTCCCGGCCGAGGCCTTGCTGGACCCGGTGGCCAACACCCTTGACCTCCGGGCGCCCTTCGATCGGGGCCGAGCGGGACGCGTGCACGCGGCCCTCCAGTCTTACCGGGTGGGACTCTCCGACCTCGCCTACTTCGATAACATGCTCCACGACGACCCGGCCATCCGAAGAAAGAAGCACGCCTTCATGGGGCGGGTGTTCGAAGCGGCAAGCCTGCTTGGGGTGTCGGCAGTCTGCGGGTTCGTGGGACGGAACCAGACCCTGAGCATGGACCAGAACCTCGAGGACTTCCGGGAGAGCTTTGTGCCCCTGCTCAGGGAGGCGAAGGCTAGAGGGCTCGTCTACCGCGTCGAACAGTGCCCGATGCCGGGCTGGACTACGGGGGACAACTTCCACAACAACATCGCCTACACCCCCGGAACCTGGATTGCCCTCCACCGGATCTGCGAAAGGGCGGGGGTGGGGGATCAGTTCCGAATCCACTACGACCCCTCCCACGCCATCCTGATGGGGCAGGACACCCGCTCGCTCTTTCAGTACCTCCGGGACGAGGGCTATCCCTTCTTGATCGGCGGCTTCCACGTCAAAGGCCAGGTCATCGACGCCCGCGGCGTGGCCGGCTGGGGTTACGGCGGGCAGACGGTGGAGCGCGGGGACTGGAAGGACGGGCGGCCTTCCGAGAAGCCGGCGGACCAAGCCCTGGCCTGGCGAAAGCAGACGGTGTTCTGCGAGCACGAGCTTCCGGGCACTGCGCGCCACGACCCGCTGGCCTACCTTCAGAACCGAACCGTGGACTGGCTGGACCATCAGCTCGCCGCCCGCGAGCTGCTCGCGCTGGACATCCCCAGGACCCACCTGGTGGTGGAGCACGAATACCCGAAGGCCCGCATCCAGGACAAGGAGCGGCTGCTCCCGATCCTGGCCGGGTCCATCGCGTTCACGCGCAAGATCGACGAGGCGGCCGCCTGCATGTACGCCCTCCAACGCGAGGTTCTGCCCGGCCAGGGCATCCCCGTTCAAGGTCGGGGCCGAGAGGCTTACCGGAGCTAGGACCCGAGGAACCGGAGAATCCTCCCTCCCCGCACGAGCGGAGCCATCTCGTTGTTCTGAAGCGATTTCCATTGATCACGGACGCGCTCTATCGCCTCCAGGGGTGGCCGGTTAACCTGGCTCGGGCGGTCCCGCCCGCTGGAGAAGGGTCCCTCCGATGAGGTCGACTGCAGTTCGGCTATGATCGAAGGCTGGAGGTAGAGTTGCGGGTCCGCTTCCAGACCAAGGTCTTGCTCCTCGTGCTGGCCGGGGTCGGTTTGCCCGTGTCGCTGATGGGCTGGTACCTGCTCCACGCCAACGGGGAAGTGCTGGCGGAGAAAGTGCGCGAGGCGCTCTCCAACCAGGTCTTCCGCAGCAGCAGCCAGCTTGATGACTGGATGCAGCAACGCCTGCACGAGGTCTCACGGTGGTCGGCGTCGTTTGTTGTCTTCGAGAGTGTGGAAGCGCTCACCCGGCCCGCGGTAGAGGCGAACAAAGCGCGCCGAGATCTCGCCGCTTACCTAGAGTCCGTGCTGGGGCACTACCGGAACTACGAGTCCCTGTTCGTCATCGACCCCCGGGGAAGGGTCCTGGCCTCCACCCGCCAGGAGCGTTGGGAGGACTGGGGCCAGGCCCTGCTCGATCGCGGGGGCCTGGAGCGCGGGGGCGTGGTGAGTCCAATTCATCAATCTGCCTTCGAAGGCCGGCCCACGATGCTGGTGGTGCACACGATCCAGGGCCGGTCCGATAGCGCCATTGGCTATTTCGTGGAGCGGGTGGATCTGCGGGAGCTGGAGTCGCTCTTGGGGCCCACCGACACCGACCCGCCATACTCCTTCTGGCTGCTGGACGAGCGGGGTCGGGTGATGATGCGTGCGGGTAAGGTGCCCGATGCCCCCGGCGAGCAAGTGTTTCCGGGGACGCTGCCCCCGGAGGGCCAGGAGACGGGCCCTGCGGCCAGCGTCTTCATGCCCGGCACAGGCACGGTGATCTACGCCGTGCGCCGCCTGAGCGGACCCACCCGCGGCTTCGTGGCCGCCACCGTGTCCGCCAGCGCGGCCTACCGCCTCCTGAACGAGGCCCGCACTCGGCTTCTCATCATCGTCCTGCCCCTGGTTGGCCTGGTGCTTCTGACCAGCTTCCTGGTGGCGCGCAATCTTCTCCGGCCGGTCTTAAAGCTGTCCGAGGCGGCCAAGGGAATCAGCGCCGGCGATCTCGAGGTCTCGCTCCCCGTGCGTGGGAACGACGAGATGGCCGATCTCACCCGCGCCTTCAATGAGATGACCCTGCGCGTGCGAGAAAGCCAGAGGACGCTGGAGTCGTTGGCCATCACCGACGGCCTCACCGGGCTCTACAACCGCCGCCACTTCGAGGACACCGTGGACAAGGACCTGCGCCTCTGCGAGCGCGACGCACGCACGTCCAGCTTGCTCCTGCTCGATCTCGATCACTTCAAGGAATACAACGACCACTGGGGCCACACCCAGGGCGACACCGAGCTCAAGCGAGTGGCGGCCGCGGTCAAAGACTCGATCCGCGCCACCGACATGGCCTTTCGCTACGGGGGAGAAGAGCTGGCCGTGCTGCTCCACTCCTGCCCCAAGGGCCAGGCGGTGCAAGTGGCGGAGAAGATCCGCCAAGCGGTGCGCGCGCCCGCGGTGAAGCCGGGGGCCCTCGAGGGACGCACCACCACCATCTCCATCGGGGTGTCTACTTTTCCGGAGGATGCCCACGGCGTGCGGGAGCTCGTGGACGCGGCCGACGGCGCGCTATACGCGGCGAAGGACCAGGGCCGAGACCGCGTCATGCTGGCTAAGGCGATTCCCCCCGCCCCCACATCACCCGCAGAGGCACGACGAGACGCCAAGAAGGAAGGGACGCCCGTCCGCCCGTCCTAGGTGTGACTCGACGAGGGGGCGCAGGCGTGCTTCCCTCAGGGAGGCGGCGGGCTCGCCTCCCGGCCCTTGGTGACCATGTCCTGGACCTTGCGGGCGAAGAACACGGCCGCTCCGAAGTTGTTCTCGCTGAGCTGACGCTCGGCCTTGGCCAGCAGCTCCTGGCAGCGCCCTAGGGTCACCTTGTCCCGCGCGTCCAGGCGACCCATGAGGATGCGCGCCTCCGCAATTGCGGACGACGCATCAGCCTTGGTCTCGATTCCCTGCAGCCGAGCTTTGGTCCGCACGACCTCTGTCTCCGTCAGCTCCAACTCGCGCTGCAGCAGGCTTACCCGCTGTTCCAGCCGCCGTCGCTCTTCCTCGCTCCGGCGCAGTCGGCCCGCGACCTCCGAGTTGTCGTGCGCGGCCTTGTCGGTAGGCGGGCCCTTCGGGTAAAGGCGGGTCAGGTCGGTGGCACAACGGGCTTCCGCCGCGGCCAGCCGCCCTAGAATTTCGGCCCTCTGCGTGGCGTCGGGCGCGGCCGCGCTGTTCGCGCTGAGCGCCTCCGCCTCCTTCAGATGGCCCTCGGCCTGATTGAAGATTTCGGGAACCCGCTGGGGGGCGCCGGCGCGGCGGGCCTCGTCTACGGCAACACGGGCAGGTCCCAGGTCCAGCCCTCCCGTGCGTTTGGTCCCCCCCTTTGTGCTGGCGCAAGCGACGAGGGAGACCGCGAGCAGGACGACCCAAGAGACCCTAAAGAACATACCCAGGAAGAGTCTAGCACGGGGTGGGCGACGGGCTTCGCGACCCCCCAAATGGGGGTTGCCCCACGGTTACATCGTCTCTGCCAAGAGCTCCCTAAAGGTGTCGCGGCCCAAGCCCAAGGGCTGCCCGACCAGAGGACCCTTCTTCAGGATCGGCTCGCTGTCCTCGTAAGTGGGCCGGTCCCCTTGATAGAGGCACCCGATGGGGATCCGGGAGCCAAACTCCATCGACTTCTGCAAGGCCGCCGCCTGGTCGGTCGGATCGTAGCCCTTCTCATCGTCGAGCTTGTAGACCCGCTCCTTGAACCAGGGGTAGGTGTTGACCTTGTTGAAGGTGACGCAGGGACTGAACACGTCGATCAAGGAGAAGCCCCGATGCGCGATGGCGGCCGCGGTGAGCTTCGTGAGGTGCTTCTGCTCTCCGGAGAAGCCGCGGGCCACGTAGGTGGCGCCGGTGGCGATGGCCAGGGCCAGGGGTTGGACGGGCTTCTCCGCGTTGCCACGGGGAGTGCTCTTGGTCTTGTGGCCCTCCGCGGTGGTGGGGGAGGCCTGGCCGGTGGTGAGACCGTAGATCTCGTTGTCCATGACGATGTAGGTCAGGTTCAAGTTCCGCCGCATGGCGTGGATGAAGTGCGCCATCCCGATCCCGTACCCGTCGCCGTCTCCCCCCACGGCCACGACGTGCAGGTCGTGGTTGGCCAATGCCGCCCCCGTGGCCACGGGCAGGGAGCGCCCGTGCAGGCTGTGCACGCCGTAGGCGTGTATGAAGCCGGGCAGGTTCGAGGAGCAGCCGATGCCGGAGACCACGAGCACCTTGTGGGCCGGTATGCCCAGCTCGACGATGGCCTCCTTGAGCGACTTGAGCACCCCGAAGTCGCCGCACCCGGGACACCAATCGGGATCGACCGCTCCCTCCAGGCTCTTGAGGGTCAATTCGACGGTGGTGGTCATAGCGGTCCTCCTCCTTCTCCGGCTGGGTAACGCGCTGCCCTGTCCCCCGATTCCCTGTCCGCTCCTTACCCTGCCTGCGGTTGGCTCGACGCCATGGAATGAAAGCCATGAATGGAGCCCGTGTCCATGCCGATGACGAGCATCCCTTCGAGGTTGCCGTCGGCGCTATTCACGAGCTCCACCTCCCAAACGGCTTCGCCGTATCGTCCGCGGGCAGCCTGTGCGAGACGGGCGGGCCGAGCCCGGTCGTGCATGTGGATGCGTACGTAGTGGTAAGCCATTTCCCTCGCCTCGTGCTCCTGAACTGTGAGGTCTACGGGCGTGCCCGCGATGAAGTTCTTGACCAAGCGGGCGATGTAGGCCGGCTCAAAGGGCTCGCCGTCGTACCGCGTGAGAACGTGATCAACGGTGAAACCGGTCTCCGCCCGCAGATGGCGGGCGAACTGGCCGCTGAAGTTGTTCTCGACCACGATCGTCCGCTTGCAGGCCTTGAGGATGGCCGTGGCCTCGCTGTCATGGAAGGGGTGCATGTACTTGAAGTGGAGCTGGTTGGTCGCGATGCCATCCCGGGTGAGCTGAGCGGCCGCCTCCCGGATGACGCTCCACGTGGAGCCCCACCCGATCAGCGTGACTTCGGCCTGGGCGGGGCCCTCCAGGACGGGAGGCTTGAGCCGGGCCCGCACGCCCGCCATCTTCCGCATCCGCTTCTCGTGCATCTTCCGGCGGATGGCGGCATTCGTGTGCTCGTCGCTGATGAGGATCCCGCTCTCGTCGTGGTCATCCGTGCCGGAAACGTGGATCAGCCCCGCGAGGCCGGGCCGGGCTCGCGGCGACACTCCCGAGGGGGTGAGTAGGTAGCGCTTGTAACCTCCATTCACCGAGTCCTCGGGGCTGAGCTCGGTGACCCACTCGCCCCGCTCGATCGGAACCTCGCTCGAGATTGCCTCCGGGTCGACCGTGGAGCGGTGCTCCCCCAGGAGGAGGTCGGAGATGAGGATGACGGGCAGCTGGAAGGTCTCCGCGAGGTTGAAGGCCTCGACCGCGGTATGGAAGCTGTCGGCCGCGTCCCGCGGCGCGATGATCACGCGCGGGAAGTCGCCCTGCGAAGCGCCCAGGGCCTGGTTCAGGTCGCCTTGCTCGGTCTTGGTGGGAAGACCGGTGGACGGGCCCCCGCGCTGAACGTTGACGATGACGACCGGGGTCTCGATCATGCCCGCCATTCCGATCGCCTCGCTCATGAGGGCGAAGCCTCCCCCGGAGGTGGCGCACATGGCGCGGACCCCCGCGTGGCCGGCCCCGATGGCGAGATTGATGACCGCCAGCTCGTCTTCCGCCTGCTTGACGAGCACCCCGCACTTCTCGCTGTGGGCAGCGAGCCAGTGGAGGATGAACGAGGCCGGGCTCATGGGGTAGGCAGAATAGAACTTGCAGCCCGCGGCCACCGCCCCCAGGGCGGTCATGAGGTTGCCGGTTACCACCGGCCGACTCTTGCGCGTGAAGTTCCAGCGGTAGCTCAGGGGGGGAACCTTACCCGCCGCGTATTCGTAGCCGGCCCGCAGCACGCCCATGTTCTGGTCGATGATCTCCTTCTCCTTGCGCCCGAAGGTCTCGGAAAGGATCTTGGCCGTCGCTTCCAGCTCGAAGCCGATCAGGTGCAAGAGCGCACCCAAAGCCGCCGTGTTCTGCATGACGGGCAGGAGTTTACCCAGGCGCGCGGTCAGCTCGGGCACGGGCAAGGGTACGAGGGCGACCCCTTTCCGTACGAGGGCGGGATCGCACTTGAACCTCGCGCTGTTGAAGATGATCGCCCCCCCGGCTTCCACTTCGCCGGCATGGCGTTCGATGCTGTCCTGGTTGAGGGCGATCAGCACGTTCAAATGGTCGCCGTGGTTGTCGACCTTCTCCTCCGAGAGCCGGAGACGCAGCCAAGTGTGTCCGCCCCGGATCAGCGACTGATAGCTGTTGTAGGTGAAGAGGTGCAACCCCAGCCGCGCGGCGGTGCGGGCGAGGGTATCGCCCGTCCGGTCGAGACCATCGCCGGCAGCACCTGCGATTCCGACCACGATCTCCGTCGTCATCGTGCCTACTCCTCTTCTAGTTCCTCTCCCAGCAGCGTCGGGTACACCTCCAGGATCTCCGGACTCAGGGCGTGCAGGACCTCGGCCAGGCCCTCCAGGGTGCCGCTGTCATGGACCCTCCAGACGGCGACCACCCGATGGTCGCCGTCGGGCGACGGCAACCCCATGCGCTGGATACGTCCCAGCTGCTCGGCGACTGCGAGTGCTTTTCCGGGCAGCGTCTCGACCACGATCTTGGCAACAAGCATGACGTCCTCCGGCGGCCTTGGTACGACGGGCGCGGGAGCGCGAGTCGGTCGCAAGGCAGGTATACGCCTGTCGGGCGGGGGGGTCAACCTCGATCTGATCCTCCTCGATCAGATCCTCGATCTGACCCTCGTATGGCGGCCTATCTACGAGCAGGGGAGACCTGATGCTCGACATCCGAAATACAATCAGGTCCTCACGAGGAGGAGGGTCTTATGGCGAAGGCGTTCCCGTCCGCATTTGCGCGCGCGTGGGGGGTGTGGGGAGGGGTCTTGGCCTTGTTGGTGACGCCGGCCCTCGCCCAAACGAACCACAAGCACTATGAAAAGCCCGCGGGCGCGGACAAACCCGGCCCCTCCGGGCAGCTCGCGCCCCGGCTCCAGAACCTGGGTCCACACGCTTTTCTCGTGACCACCCGGTCAAAGCCAGCGCAGCTCTTCATTAATCAAGGCGTGAACCTGACCTTCGGTTTCAATCACGCCGAGGCCGGCCGGGCCTTTCGGGAGGCGGCGCGGCTCGATCCCGACTGCGCGATGGCCTACTGGGGACAGGCCCTCGTACTCGGCCCCAACATCAACGCGCCCATGTCGCCTGAGGACGAACCGAAGGCGCATGCGCTGGCTCAGAAGGCCCTCGCCATGAAGGCCAAGGCGTCGCCCCGGGAGCGGGCGTACATCGACGCCGTGGCCCAGCGTTATTCCGGCAAGGCAGACGACCGCCCCGTTCGTGACCGAGCCTATGCCGACGCCATGCGAGCCGTCTCTCGAAAGTACCCGAATGACCTCGACGCCGCCGCGTTCCTGGCGGAGGCTCTCATGGACCTCCGGCCCTGGAACTACTGGGCCCCGGACGGCTCACCCTACCCGGAGACGCCAGAGATCGTGGCCGCTCTCGAGTCGGTGCTGGCCCGCAAGGCCGACCACCCGGGCGCGACCCACTACTACATCCACGTAATGGAGTCCACGAAGAGCCCGGAGCGGGCGGAGGCCGCGGCCGACCGGCTACTCAAGCTGATGCCGGGAGCCGGACACATGGTCCACATGCCCTCTCATATCTATCAGCGCCTGGGGCGCTATGCCGATGCCTCGGCTGCCAACGAAAAGGCCATCCTCGCCGACGAGGACTACATCGCCCAGTGCCAGGCCCAAGGCATCTACCCAATGGGCTACTACCCCCACAACATCCATTTCCTCTGGTCCGCGGCCACGATGGAAGGGCGCAGTGGGCTGGCCATCGAGTCCGCGCGCAAGGTCGCCTCCAGGGTCGCCGATCCCATGCTGGAGCAGGTCCCCCTCCTCGCGGGCTTTCGCGTCGTGCCGTACTTCGCGCTGACACGCTTTGGCCATTGGAACGAGATGCTGCAAGAGGCTCCCCCCCCGGAGCGTAGCCTTTACCTCACCGGCGTGTGGCACTACGCCCGCGGAATCGCTTTCGTCGGCAAGGGCCAACTGGACGACGCCGACAAGGAGCTCGCGGAAGTGCGGCGTATCGCCGCCGATCCGGGCCTGAACTTCAACCTCTTCTCGCCCAACACCGCGGCCGCCATATTCTCCATCGCGCCCGAGGCCCTGGCCGGCACCCTGGCCGCGGGTCGGAAGCAGTACGAGGAAGCGATTGCGCATGTCGAACGCGCCGTGCACCTGGAAGACTCACTCGCGTACACGGAACCTGCGGAATGGCACTACCCGACCCGCCAGCTCCTGGGTGCGGTGCTCCTGGAGAGTGGGCGAGCGAGGGAGGCCGCGACCGTCTACTGGGAGGATCTGAGCCGCAACCGGGAGAACGGCTGGTCGCTCTTCGGGCTGACGAAAGCCCTGCGCACCCAGGGCCGGGACGCCGAGGCCGCGGCCGTGGAAAAGCGCTTCCAAAAGGCCTGGGTCAAGGCCGATGTCGAGCTGACGGCCTCGCGGTTCTGAATGCGGGGCCCGACCAAGACGATGCCCCGCTGCCCCCGCACGATTGTCCGTGGCGTCTCGACCATCACCTGGGCCGCCCTTGCGATACTCGCGACAGGGGGTTGCTCCAGCGGCTCGAGGATCGCGCCCGTCCCCAACCTCTTCGACGCCCAGAGGCAGATCGAGACCTACATCTCCTCAGGCCGGTACGAGTCGGACTGTGTGGCGGTCGCGGATAGGGCCCAAGCCTACCTCGAGGCGCGTGCCCGCCAAGTCTCGAAGCCGGCCGTCGTGTTTGATATCGACGAGACATCCCTCTCCAACTGGCCCGCATACCGAGCCAACGGCTGGGGACGCGTCACGTCGGGTGGGTGCGACCTCGACACGGGCCCTTGCGGCTTGCGGGCCTGGCAGGCGATGGGGAAATCGCAGGCCATTCGGCCCACCCTCGAACTGGCCCGCCGGGCACGATCCTTGGGGGTAGCCGTCTTCTTCATCAGCGGACGCCCGCCCCAGCTCCGAGAGGCCACGGAGCGCAACCTCAGGGAGCAGGGCTATGAGTGGGACGGGCTGATCCTGTTCCCTGAGGGGGCTCACTTCACGAGCGCGGTGGATTTCAAGGCCCCGGAAAGGCGCCGCCTGGCCGAGCAGGGCTACACCATCCTCTTCACCATCGGCGACCAGGAGAGCGATCTCACAGGCGGCTACGCGGAGCGCACCTTTAAACTTCCCAACCCCGTCTACTTCTTGCCTTAGGGAATTCGCGGCCGCCCCGTTGACGCTGCGCCGCCCCCCGTTTCCTGCCAATCGATCAGTTGGTGGCCGTGATGCGTCCCGTCATGCTGGGATGGATGGCGCAATGATAGGTGATCACCCCTGGAGTCCTGAAGGTGATCGAGGACGTCGTGGCCCCGGGCGTCACTTGATCCGTGCTGAAACCTGACCCACCCGAACCCCCACCGCCGTAGTCCCCACTGCCCCCTTGACCGCCGCTATCCTGGACGATCTGATGGATGATCGTGTCGCTGTTCTTCCACGCGATCGCCGCGCCCACGTGCAGCGTCACTGGGTTCGGTGAAAAGGACATCGAGCCATTCTCGCTAACGATCGTCACCACAATGGCTGGAGCCCCACTCGTAGTGACGCCAGAGGGGGCGGAGATCATGGACGGCGAACTCCCGCCACACATCACGGCGCCGAGGCTTCCGACGACAAGAAGAACTCCGAGAGCGATTCGATTCATCTTGGGCTACCCTCCGCTGCGGGGTAGAGCAAGAACCGTACCCCAGTGCGGCTCCCCATAACCCATTGACGGCGCTGGCCCTAAGCCACGCCCGACCATCAACGGTACTTACCGGGGCCGTAAGTGATTTACCAAGCTCGGCACAAGTCGGCCGCGACCACACTCCTGCCCCGAAGAAGCGGCGGGTCTCCAAATCAATATACGAAGATTATCGTTGACACGACGAAGACCTTCGTAGTAGCGTCTGCCCATGGTCTCACCTCCGCGCCCAACGCCGGCCGAGTTGGAAATCCTGCGTTTGCTCTGGGAACACGGGCCCAGCACGGTGCGCGAGGTCCAGGAACGCATGGAGCAGCACCGCCCCACGGGCTATACCACGGCGCTCAAGCTGCTCCAGATCATGACAGAGAAGAACTTGGTCCGACGGGACGAAACCGCGCGCGCCCACGTTTACACGCCGCGGGCTCCCGAAGACCAAACGCAGCGGCAGCTCGTGCACGACCTGCTTGACCGGGCGTTCGGCGGCTCGGCGACCAAGCTGGTCATGCACGCGCTCTCGGCGCGACAAACGTCGCGCGAGGAACTGGCGCGTATCCGGGAGATGCTCGATCGGCTCGAGGGAGGTGGAGAATGATCCGGGCCCTTGGCTGGAGCCTGCTACATTTCGTCTGGCAGGGAGCCGCGGCCGCGGCCTTGCTGGGGAGCCTGAACCTCCTCTGGCGACGCTCGGCGCCCCAAGTCCGGTATCTGCTCGCTACCGCGACACTCCTTCTCATGCTGCTCCTCCCGGCCCTGACGTTCTGGCTCATGCGCGCCTCCACGGACCCCGTTGGGCCCATGGCGGACGCGGGGAACCCGGTGGGGAAGTGGTCGCCCTGGGCGTTCTCGACCCTGGGATCGACAAACGCGCCGCGCTCAGCGACCGCGGGACTGAACCGGCGGATCGAACCGCTGCTCCCCACCTGCGTGGTCCTCTGGGGGGTGGGCGTTCTCGCCCTTTCCTTACGAACGGTCGGTGGTTGGGCATTGGTGCAGCGCCTCCGGCGCTCCCGGCTCACGAGGCCGACACCGGTGAGCGAGGGGACGCTGGAGCGGCTACTTGGGGCCCTGCGGGTCTCGGCCCCCGTGCGCCTGTACGAGTCCGCCCTTGTCCAGGTGCCCACGGTCATCGGGTGGCTGCGGCCAATCATTCTCCTGCCCGCCTCCGCCGTGATCGGACTGTCGCCGACCCAACTCGAGCTGATCCTCGCCCACGAGCTCGCCCACATCCGCCGCCGTGACTACTTGGTCAACTTGCTCCAGGCCGCGGTGGAGACCCTTCTCTTCTACCATCCGGCCGTCTGGTGGGTTTCCCACCGCATGCGAATCGAACGCGAGCACTGCTGCGACGACCTCGCGGTGGCGGCGGGCGGGGACGCGGCCCGCTACGCGCGGGCTCTGGCCGACCTGGAGGGGCTCTGCTCCGCGCCCGCGTTGGCGATGGCCGCCACGGGCGGTTCGCTCTGGGACCGGATCGCGCGGCTGGTGGGCCCGCCGCAACATCTGTCGCGAGCGTCGCGCGGCCTCGCCACGGTGCTGACTCTGACCGTGCTCGGCCTCGCCCTCGGGGTCGGGTCGTCGCTCCTGTGTGGTCCCTCGACCCTTAAGGCGACGTTCGCCGCGTCGACCCTATCCGACGATCATCCCTCCCAGCCGGCCACGTCGGAGGATCCCTCTGCTCCGGCGACCGCGGCCGCGCTCGAGGAGCCTCCGCAGGGGGCGCCCGCACCGGAGCCGAAGCCGAAACCACGCCCCGCACCGGTGCCCCGCGCCGCCCCGCGCGCCTTCCCGCTGGAACGCGTCCTCGAGCTGGCCCGCGCCGGCGTCACCCCCGAATACATTGACGCCATGGACGCCCTCGGCTACCCGTCGCTCACCGCCGATCAGCTCATCGCCCTGCGGTCACAGGGGGTCGGTCCCGAATACATCCGCGACCTCGCCGGCGAGGGATACAAGAGCCTTTCGCCGGATCAACTCATCTCGCTCCGCGCGCAGGGAGTCTCCGCTCGCTACGTGCGCGGGCTCAAGGAGCAGGGAATCACCGGCCTCTCAATTTCTAACCTTCTCGAGCTGCGCGCCCAGGGCGTCTCGCCGGAGTACGTGGCGGAGATGAAGGGGGCTGGGTACGAGGAGCTGTCGGTGTCCAGACTCATCGCCCTGCGCAGCCAGGGAGTAAGCGGCCGGCTTGCCGCCGAGCTGAAGGCGCTCGGCTATGACAAGCTGCCCCTGTCCAAGCTGATCGCGCTGCGGAGCCAGGGGGTGAGCCCCACCTATATTCGCGAGATGGCTGGCCTGGGCTACCCCGGGCTCGACTTGCCGGTGTTGCTGGGACTCCGCACTCAGGGGGTCACGCCCGAGTACGTGCGCGAGCTTAAGGAGGCGGGATACGAGGACCTCCCGGCCGGCATGCTCATTGAGCTCCGGTCGCATGGGGTCACGCCTGCGTTCATCCGTGAACTGAAGGAGGCCGGCTTCAACAAGCTACGGCCCGAGGAGCTGATCGAGCTCCGCAACAGCGGGTTACGCGGCGGGCTGCTCAAGCGGCTTAAGAGCCTGCAGCAACCGGGGGGGGTACAGCCATGACGGAGCGGGGGAGTCGGAAGTGGGGTCTCGGCGCCTGCGCGCTGGTTGCCGTGCTCTTCGTGACCGGGGCCGCAGGCTCTCCGACGTCGGAGGGTATTAGAGGTGTGTGGACGGCGGAGCGCTCCACCTGGCCTGTCGACACGGGCGGGACGACCACCCTCGTTCAACTCTCAATCCGGCGCGCCGGCGGAGGCCGGGGGAACTGGGATTCGTCGCATCCCGTTCCCCTGGCCGAACTCGAAGGGCTCACGACGGCCCTGATGGACGCGGCCTCGGCCGACGTCCGTTTCGCCTGGAAGCGCGACGCGGGCAGTCTCGGTTTCGAGGGCCGCTTCCAGACGGGGGAGGGGGCTGGGCACTTTACCTTTACTCCCAGTGTAACCTTCATCGCCGATATGCGAAGCCGCGGCTATGGCGACATCGATGACGAGAAAGCCCTGACCCTCGCTATTCACGATGTCAGCCGGGCTTTCCTGGAACAGCTGGCCGCTCTCGGTTACGAGCGCGTGCCGATGGACAAGCTGATGGCGTTGCGCATCCACGGCGCGAGCCCCGAGTTCATCCGCGGCCTGGCTGGTCTCGGGTACAAGCGCCTTCCCGTAGATCAGCTCGTGGCCCTCCGGATACACGGTGCCAACCTCGATTTCATCCGTGACATCCGAGGCCTCGGGTTTACCGATCTGGCCCCCGATCAGCTCGTGGCCTTCCGGATCCATGGGGTGAGCCCCGACTACATCCGTACCTTCCGGGGCCTGGGCTACGACCGGCTCACCCCGGACCAGCTGGTTTCCATGCGGATCCACGGGGTCACGCCTGAGTTCGTGACGGAGCTGAAGGGCCTCGGCTACTCGGGCGTGGCCGTGGATGTCCTCGTCAGCCTGCGCATCCACGGAGTGACCACCGAATTCGTCCGCCGCGTGCAGGGCCGAGCGGGGAAGGCGGTCACCGTCGACCACCTCGTTTCGATGCGGATCCACGGCGAGGAACCGGAGTAGTCGGCTGCGCCCTGACCAAGGGATCAGGGCTCTGGCGTCCACCCCGGACGGCCTCGGGCTAGCGCCGGCGAGTGGTATTGGATCCCCGTGACCTTCTTGATGTCACATCGATTGCCAGCGCGGGAGCGTTTGACGCTTCGCCTCCCTCCGCGGGGCCGGCGAACGCACCGAGCGCTCCGCGTTGAGGTGGGCCGGGCCTAGTAGGCGGCCTCCTGATCCATCTCCCCGCGCGAACGGCAGGCAGAACTCCTCGCGCCCGGCCTTGCCGGCCCACCAGCTCTTCTTCCCCGACACCCAGCTCGCGTTGCTCGCGCGTCCTTGATACGAGACGCCCCCAGCGTGGTTCGAGGTAAGCTAGCTGAACCCGATATCAGGCATGCTGCACTCTAGGGCCAACGAGAACCGGCAAAGCGGCCTTGTCAGGGGTCGCTGACCGTCGACGCGGTGTGGGGATGGCAAGGAGGAACCATGGTCGCTGAGCGAGCGGGGCGGCGCGAGTTTCTGAGATCGTCCATCACTACCGTGGCGGGGCTCGCCTGGGCCTCTGCCCCCCCTGAGGGAGTCTCGGCTTCCCCACGGCTTCTCGCGAACGCCTCGCCGCAAGCGGGAGAGCCGGCGCGGGCCAAGGGCGCGCGCATCCGCTTCGCGGCCGTCGGCCTGAACCACGGTCACATCTATGGACAGGTGGAGGCGGTCCTTCACGGAGGGGGAGAGCTGGTCTCGTTCTTTGCGAAGGAGCCGGACCTCGCCAGCGCTTTCTCCAAGCGTTACCCGCAAGCAAGGCTTGCCGGGGGCGAACGGGAGATCCTCGACGACCCCTCGATTCAGCTCGTTGTGAGCGCCTCGATCCCAAATGAACGCGCACCGCTCGGCATCGAGGTCATGCGCCACGGCAAGGACTACATGGTCGACAAGCCGGGAATCACCACCCTCGGGCAGCTTGCGGAAGTGCGCCGCGTCCAAAAGGAAACCCATCGCATCTACTCGATTCTCTACAGCGAGCGGCTCGAGAATCGAGCGTCGGTGAAGGCGGGGGAGTTGGTCAAGGCGGGAGCCATCGGCGAGGTCATCCAGACCATCGGGCTGGGGCCGCACCGCATGAACCCCAAGACCCGCCCGGAGTGGTTCTTCGAACGCGAGCGCTACGGCGGCATCTTGTGCGACATCGGCTCGCACCAATTCGATCAGTTCCTGTTCTTCACTGGATCCACACGGGCCCAGGTGATCGCCTCCCAAGTGGGCAACGTTCATCATCCCGACACTCCCGGCATAGAGGATTTCGGCGACGTGATGGTCTCCGGAAACGGAGGCAGCGGGTACATCCGCGTCGATTGGTTCACCCCGGGCGGGCTGAACACCTGGGGAGACGGCCGGCTCACCATCCTCGGCACGGAGGGGTACATCGAGCTCCGCAAGTACGTCGACATCGCGGGCCGGCCGGGGACGGATCACTTATTCCTGGTCGACCAGAAGGAGACGCGCTATATCGACTGCAAGAACCAAGAGTTGCCCTACGGCGAACAGTTGGTCAACGACATCCTCAACCGGACGGAAACGGCGATGTCGCAGGAGCACTGTTTTCTGGCGATGGAGCTTGCGCTGCAGGCGGAGGAGCGAGCGCAGCGGGTGGGCCCTAGGAAGGTCGTTTGAATATTCCGCCAACCAAAGTATTTCAATGGAAGGCCTCGCCTCTGGCCAGCATGGCCAGAATGATTTCCATGCGCCTCTGCCTCGCTTCGGGCTTCTTGGCGGTTTGCAGCCGGTAGGCAATCGCATACCGGTTCGCTTTGTTGAGCGACTCGAAGAAAGCCTTCGCTTTCTTTTGTCGGCGTAAGGCCGCCAGAAAATCCTTCGGAAGGGTCGCCTTGCTTGGGGAGTCGTAGGCGGCGGCCCAACGACCATCCTTCTTCGCGGCATCGACTTGGGCCCGACCGGCCGCCCGCATCCGGCCGGCCCCCGTCAGCCGTTTCGCGTGTTGCGTGTTGATCTTGGACCAGCCACTCTTGGGGCGTCTTGGGGTGAACCTTTGCAACCATGAAGAGGCGTCGTAGCGCTCCTTTCGGGCGTCGATCCATCCAAAGCAGAGCGCCTCATCCAGCGCCTCGGGATATGTGATGGAGGGCTTTCCTGAGCCCTTCTTGAAAATGCGCAGCCAAATCCCACCTGACTTGAGATGATTCGCGCTCAACCATTCATGAAACTCCAAGGGTGATCGAAAGCTGAGGGTTTCAGTCATGAGGCCCAAGAGCACTCGTCAGCTGCTCCAACGTTAAATCTCCCCCGGTGAGTCTATGCCGACAAGCGGCTGGACGAAATGCGGCTGGTGCGCAGCGGATAGTTTTGCTCTAATTGGACCCTATGACACCCGATCAAGCCTTGCTCATTCTCAACTCGGTTGGCTTGCCTTCGTTGCACGCCGAGTACCCCACGACCAAGAAGGTCATAGCCGCCATTCCCGCGGACAAGGCCGACTATCGTCCGGATTCGATCTCCCGCAGCGCGCTCGATCTTGCCTGGCACATCGTCACGGCCGAGAACCGCTTTCTGGAGGCGGTCTTATCGGGCGCGTTCGATCTAACACCGCGGCCTCGACCGGACACGGTTCTGTCGCCGGCAGACGTCAACTCCTGGTACGAAGAACGGTTTGCCACGAGCATCGCGCGATTGAAGGGTCTATCTGGCGACCAACTTCTAAAGACGATCGATTTCCGTGGCGTATTCCGACTCCCCGCCGTCAGCTTCATACAGATCGCCCTGAATCATTCCATCCATCATCGCGGCCAGCTGACGATGTACCTGCGGCCCCTAGACGCCAAGGTGCCCTCGATCTACGGCGAGAGCTACGACGCGCGCATGGCACGCGAGGCGCTTCGGACCTGAGGGCGGGGGCGACGCTCTTCCCACGTTGATGTCTGAGTCTCATCGCCCTCGTCAGAGGAGCAGTACGTCGTCCAAGCTGAGGTAACTCTCCTGGCGCCCGCGTCACTCGTAGGGCCCCGGGTTCCTCGAACCGCTGCCCCCTGCGCATGTAGCCGGGAAACAAGCATCGCTCAGTCCGTTGGTACTGGCCGGCGGAGGCCTACCATTGCCATACGTGCGAATAGAGTGATATCGTACGTACATGAGCAAGCTGACCTTGAGCGTGGACGAAGAGGTCGTGGAGCGGGCTAAGCGGTACGCCGCCAAGCGAGGGACCTCTGTTTCGCGCTTGGTGGAGACTTATCTCGACGCGCTCGCCCGGCCACTGGCGGTGAGGGATCAAGACCTGCCGCCCATCACCCGACGGCTCCGAGGGATTCTCAAAGGCGCAAGGTACAGCCGCGAGGACTATATCGACCACCTCGAGCGGAAGTACCGTTGAAACGGCTGCTCTTCGATGTCAACGTTGTCCTCGATTTCTTCCTCGACCGACCGCCCTTTGCGGATGCCGCAGGTGCCCTTTGGGCTGCAGCGGAGAGGAAGGAGATCGAAATTCTAGTCCCCGCCCACGGGGTCACGACCATCTTCTACCTGGCCGCCCGCCAGCGGGGCGCCTCGTTTGCACGCCGCGTCGTGAGCGATCTGCTCGCCCTCCCGACCGTCGCCGCTGTCGATGGGGCAGTCCTTCGCCGCGCGCTGCTGCTCGGCCAGCCCGACTTCGAAGATGCGGTTTGCGCTGCCGCAGCCGAAGCTGCTCAATGCCACGTACTCGTGACCCGGGACCCGAAAGGCTACCCAAATTCTCCCGTGCTGGTCGCGGACCCGCCCACGGCGTTGTCTCTGCTCGATGGCCCGAGCCCCAGAGGGGTGGCTGAGCGACCTCCGGCGGCCTACACGAAGACTCTCCGTGGCCGCCCCCGCCCACGGGGGCGCAGACGTCGACCCCATAGGCCTCGTCGGCCGAAATGAGATCGGCCACCCCGACCTTATTGTCACTGGCCCTGCCCTACTCAAGGGCGAGAGTAGGGGAGCTTCATCCACACTGCTAGGCTGCAAGCCACCTTAGCCTCTCTCCGGCTACCTACCCCAAAGGAGGCTTGGCAGGCCCGTTTTGGCGTCGCCCGGGCTGACCTCGGTGGGCATCTAGCTTACGCAGAGCCAAGTCCTGACCAAGCAGCAAGCACGGACCACTCTCTCGAGACCGTGGGCACGCCTGGCGGCCTTCTCTTGGGGCCACCGACCGGTCCTCAGCCCTGCGAAGAAGTGGTGCCTTACAGGTCCTTCCACATACCTAGGTTTACATAATATATCTTATCGGAAGCTAGAATCCCCGCTTTCTGCTTGGCCGCGAGCCGCCCGGGGCGGGTCGCCCGGGCTCAGGGACACCTATGAAGACCACGTCTCGAGCCTGCCGGCGCTCGCCGGTTCGGAAGAGTCGGCATCACTGTAGAATCGGCCGACTCCGAGGATGCCCCGCTTAGCTACAGCCCTATTGCTCGAAGTGACGCGTGCGGATGTCGGGCGCATGCTGCGCGCCGATGCCCTCAACCTTGGCCTCGGGCCGGTCTTGGTCGTCGTGGGCATCACTACGCTCGTTGTCTACGCTCGGCCCATGGTCCGCCGGACGGAGTCGTCGCTGCCGTGGTTCGGCCTGTTTGCCCTTTTCTATGGCCTGCGGCTCCTGGCCCACACCGAAACGTTCCGCCTCTTCTTTGGTCTACCCACCACGTTTTGGCTCTATTTGGTCTCAGGCCTGACCTACGTGATGCCGCTTCCCGTGGTCCTCTACCTGCGGGCCATCTTCCCTCGGTGGCGCCGGCGCCTGGGCTGGTTGGCTTTCTTCCTGGCCGCGTTCGCCTTGGTTGCCTTCTCCGGGGACGCGGTGCTGCAACGGCCCGGCTCGGCGGGAACCCCTAACAGTCTGATCGCGATCGCGTTCATGGTGGGAGCCTTAGCGGTCCTGTTTCGCTGGAGGTGGCCGCCCAGCCGTGACCTGAGTACGCTGCGTGTGGGCCTCATTAGCCTCGCGGTGACGGCGGTGCTCGACAACTTGCGGGGACTCGGGGTGCTGTCCTGGTCCGGCCCCAACCTGGAACCGGTGGGGTCCACCGTGCTCATCCTGTGCCTGGGCGCGATAGCGGCGCGGCGTGTCCTCCGGGATGCGGAACGCCTACTCGCCCTCGACAAGGAGCTCAGCATCGCGCGCCAAATCCAGTCGTCGATCCTGCCCCGTTCCATGCCGAGCGTCGCCGGGCTCACGGTTGCGACGCGCTATCGACCCATGACCGCCGTGGCCGGGGACTTCTACGATTTCTTAGAGATGGGCGACAGCCGCCTGGGCGTCCTCGTGGCCGACGTATCCGGCCATGGAGTGCCGGCGGCCATGCTCGCCTCAATGGTCAAGGTGGCGGTTGCAGCGCAAAAGCTACAGGCGGACGATCCCGCCGCGGTCTTGACCGGAATGAACGAGACGCTCGAGGGCCAGCTGGGCGGCCAGTACGTGACGGCGGCCTATCTCTTCTTAGACCGCGAGGCGGGAGTGATGCGATACAGCGCCGCCGGTCATCCACCGCTCTTGCGCTGGCACCCAGACGAGTCGCGGATACACGAGCTCGAGGAGAACGGCCTGCCCCTGGGGTTGATGGACGTCGCCCACTACCATCAGCTCGAACAGCCACTGCGGACGGGCGATCGTTTCCTGCTCTACACCGACGGGCTCGTGGATGCCACAAATGCCGCGGGCGAGTTCTTTAGCGTCGAGCGGGTGAAGGCCGCGGTTGCCTCAAGTGCGGCCCTCTCCGCGGAGAGCGCTGCGGACCTGCTCCTGGAGCAGGCACGAGCCTGGGCTCTCGGGAACGTTGCCGATGATTTGACCCTTGTGCTCGTGGATTGCGTTTGACCGCGGCGCGAGGCCCACAAACCCCGAAGCGTCTCAGGAGAATTGGCGAGAAGCGATCCTTTGTTCGCGTGTCCGAGCGATGAAGTTCAACAGTCCAGACGAGCTGCATCAATTCGTAACGGCCGTGCGGCGGGAGCTAGGCGAGTCTCGACTCCCGGAGGCCGCGCGCCGGCTCGCCAATGTGCAAGCGACTGTTTTCACGACTTCCTCTGAGTGGCTTGGGGAGCTTGGCGCAGCGGTTACTCAGATTCGCGCGGAGATGGAAATACCACCGGCTCTGGACAACAAGCTTGAGATCATCCTCACTGCGGTACGCGAGGCCTGGCCATCGACCTAGGCGGCATTCACCGGAGTTTGCAGTCGCCCGCGCAGTAAAGATGGCCTTTCCCCCTCCGCCGGCGCAGCCAGCGCCTTCCGGCATTCGTCTGAGGGAACAGGAGTTACGGTCAGATCGTCGGATCCGCGTGGGCCGCGGGCGACGGAGGGGCGTTCCGGCTCCCCCCCTCACTCCTGGGTTACAATTGGACTTCGGTAAGCGACTACCCTTCGGAAGGAAACCGCATGGCCAAGCGCGTTCTCGTCGTCGACGATCACGTCCCCACGCGGTCCCTCATTCGGACGCTCCTGGAGGCAGAGAAGCAGGAGACGTTTGAGGTTGTGGAGGCGGGATCGGGCACCGAGTGCCTGAAGGCGGCCGACCAGAAGGGCCCCTTCGACTTGGTGTTGCTGGACGTGAACCTTCCCGACATGGATGGCTACGCCGTATGCAAGGCCTTGCGTCACGTCGACAAGAGAGTGCCCATCGTTTTTGTGACCGCTAAGGGCGACCTGAAGGACTACACGACCGGCCGCGACGCCGGCGGCGACTCCTACCTCGTGAAGCCCATCGCCCGGGCCGCGCTCCGATCGATTGTGAGCCTCTTCACCAGCATCGAGCGGAGCAAGAATCCCGACCAGGCACCGGGCGCCAAGCCGTGAGCACCGGCGCGTACCAGGGCCACATCGCGATCGTCCACGAGGATCCGGAGCGGGCGGAGGCCCTGGCCCAGATTCTGCGCTCGGTCGGGCATCGGGTGACGCTGGTGCCCCCCGGCCGCCGCGTCGTCCAGGGTGTGATCGATTGCGCGCCCGACCTCCTCATCGGCTCCCTCTCCCTCATCGACCCCAGCCTGGGCACGGTCGTGCGGAGCGTACGCCAGGCCCTCGGGCAGGAACCTCCCGTCCTCGTGGTCTTCCGCTTCGACGCCCGCGACGTGCCACCCGAAACAGATGAGGTGTTGCGCGAACCCGTGGACGCCGTGGAGTTGGAGCTGAGGGTGTCGCGGCTCCTCCGGAACCAGGCCGAGAAGCGGATCCTCCAGCGCAAGGCGCAGGAGCTGCTGGGCCTCTACAAGATGTCCTGGGCCTTCTCGCTCGCGGGCGGGGCGGGCGCGCTCTTCGGCCACCTGGCCCGCCAGAGCGCCGATCTGCTCAAGGCGGAGCGGGGGCTGGTCTTTCTCTTCGAGCCCGAGCGTCGTCAGATGGTCGCCCAGGGCCCTGGTTTTGGGCTCACCCCCGAACAGGTCAGCCGGGCCCGCTACCCGGTCGACGGAGAGGCCCGCTCGCGCTGGAACTTCCGCAAGAACGGCCCCCTCGTCTCGAACAAGGCCCAGGCCGACACTCGTCTCCTCGCCGACGTCGTGCAGGACCTGGGGATCAGCTCGGTGATGATCGCCCCCATAACGCGGGGGCCTCAGATCCAGGGGCTGCTCATGGTCGCGGACCGTCCGGCCCGGATTCCCTTCGGAGACGAGGACCTGAACCTGCTCCTGGCCCTTGCCGGTCAGGCCACGGTGGCGGTGGAGAACCTGCGCCTGCACGAGGAGCTCAAGCGCGCCAACGTCCTCCTCCAGGAGTACGATCGGCTGAAGAGCGAGTTCGTAGGCATTGTGGCCCACGACTTCCGCCGGCCGCTCATGGCCATCCGGGGCTTCGCGGAGCTCGTGCTCGAGGAAGAGGATCTCACCCTCGAAGCCCGCCGGGAATTCATGCGTACGGTCATCAGCGAGACCGAGCACCTGGCCCTGCTCGCTAACGACACCCTTCTCATTACCCAGATCGAGACCGGTCAGTTCTCTTTCAACTTCACCGATGTCGATCTCGGGCCCTTCATCCTGGACGCCGTTCCCCTGGGCCTGTCCGACCATTCCGTGCTCATGGACATTCCGGCGGGGTTTCCGAAGGTCGTGGCCGACCCCGAGCGCCTGCGCCAGGTCATCACCAACCTGACCATGAACGCGGTGAAGTACTCGCCGGAGGGCGGCTCCATCACCGTTCGCTGCCGCGAGCGCGGCAGCCATCACGTGGTCATCGAGGTCCTCGACCACGGCCTGGGCATCCCCCAGGACCAGATCAGCAAACTCTTCCAGAAGTTCGCGCGGATCCGAAGTGAGAAGCACCTGTCGATCTCGGGCACCGGCCTGGGCCTCTACATATGCCGGCTGATCGTGGAAGGCCACGGCGGCCAGATGTGGGTGGAGTCAGAGGTGGGCAAGGGCAGCACGTTCGGCCTGGTCCTTCCCCTGGACGCGCGCAGCGCGCAAAAGGTGGTCAAGGAAACAAGCGAGCACGCCCAGGCCCGGGACCCCGCATCTCCCGCTTGATTTAAGCTGGCCGCGGAGGCAGAAACCGTGACCAACAAGTGCCTGAGCGTCGCCCTCGTGGCCGCAGTCTTTGCGGGGCCGTCCGCCCCCAGCCGCGGCGGCGACGCCTCTGAGGAGCTGGATGCTCGGGTGCGGGGGTTCCTCGAGCACTCTCGCAACGATTGGCATGACCTCAACGTCCCCTACGAGGATGGCCAGGTGCTCCACGACCTCATCGTGAAGAAGGGATTCAAGCGCGGCCTGGAGATTGGGACCTCCACCGGGCACTCCGGGGTCTGGATCGCGTGGGCCATGAGCCAGACGGGAGGGAAGCTCGTGACCATCGAGATCGACGAGCGCCGGCACGGGATCGCCCAGAAGAACTTCGAAGCCGCCGGCGTCGCCCGTTTCGTCGATGCCCGGCTCGGCAATGCCCATGAGCTGGTGAAGGAGCTGCCCGGCCCGTTCGACTTCGTCTTCTCTGACGCGGACAAAGACTGGTACACCCAATACTTCAAGGACCTCGACGGGAAGCTCGCGGTGGGCGGCTGCTTCACCGCCCACAATGTCCTCGACGGGTTTGCCGGCGTGGGCGCGTTTCTGGACTACGTGCGGGCCCGCCCAAACTACGAGACGACCATCGACCACACGAGCCGGTCGGGGATCTCGGTGAGCTGCAAGACGCGATAGCGGGCCGGGGATCCCCGCCCCGTGGTTTCCGCCCGCCGTCGTCCGCCTCCGCAAGAGGGACGCGGATCCGCCGGCAAGCGTCTCAGTGGCGGTGCCGATCGGGCAGCCCGAAGCGCCGGGCAGTGTCGCCCTCGGCATCGAACTCGATGAGCACCGCCGTCTCCTCCCCCACCACCCAAGCGTCGTGGCCGGGATCCAGGGCGAGAACGCAGGGAGCGACGAGGTCGAATTCGCACCCGTCCGGGTAACGGCCCCCGACGTGCCCGCGGGCCAGAAAGCCCACATGGGCATGCATGCAGAGATCGGTGCCCACGACCGGCTTCATGTGGGTCGACCAGCGGAAGCCGGGCGGGTAGATCACTCGCTTGACCCGGCCGTTCGCCGCCGGCACCACATCCAACTTCACCCCCCCGACTTCGCGATGGTCGGCACCGGAGATTGCGGCGAGCAGTGAGTCCATGACCACCTCCAGGATCGACCCCGGGGTTCTCGCCCTCCCGGGATCGTTCAAGCCCTTCCCTTCCCGAACCTGCTCCTCTCGAGCAGCTTCTCCACCGCCGAGACGGTGGCTTCGATCGCCCGGGGTGGGTTCGCCCCCCGGGCCCGGCCCTGGTGGAATTCGATGACGCTCTGCGGGTCCTTGAGAAGGTGGCCGGTGAGGACGGCGACCACCGACTCCCCCGCCCGGATGAGCCCGCGACTCTTGAGCTGCCGGGCTCCGGCCACGGCCGCGGCGGAGGCCGGCTCGCAACCGATGCCCGCCCCATCCACCACCGCCTTGGCCTCGAGGATCTCGCGGTCGTGGACCGCCGCCACCACCCCCTTGGTCGCGCGCACCGCCCGCACGGCGCGCTCGAAACTTGCGGGGTCGCCGATGCGAATGGCCGTGGCCACGGTCTCTGCCTTGACGCGGAAGCGCTCGCGGAAGCCGGTGCGAAAGCTGCGGTAGAAGGGATTGGCGCCCGCGGCCTGGATGGCGGCAATGCGGGGGAGCCGCTTGATGAGCCCCAGCTCGCGGGCCTCCAAGAGCGCCTTGCCGAAGGCGGCGGTGTTGCCGAGATTGCCGGCGGGGACCACGATCCAGTCCGGGGGTTCCCAGCCGCGCTGCTGCAGCATCTCCAGGACGATCGTCTTCTGGCCTTCGATCCGCCAGGGGTTGATCGAGTTCAGCAGCATGAGGCCGAGGGCCTCGGAGGCTTCCCGCGCCAGGCGCAAGCAATCGTCGAAGTCGCCGCGCACGAGGAGAGTGCGCGCCCCGTAGGCCAGGGCCTGGGCCAGCTTCCCCGCCGGCACCTTCCCCGCGGGAACGAAGACCAGGGCGGGCAGGCCGGCCTGGGCCGCATAGGCGGCCATGGAGGCGGAGGTGTTGCCGGTGGACGCGCAAGCCACGGCCCGGGCGCCCGCCCGCACAGCCTGGGTCACGGCCACCGTCATCCCCCGGTCCTTGAAGGAGCCGGTGGGATTCTCGCCCTCGTGCTTCAAGGCGAAGTCCGTGAGCCCCACGTAGCGGGAGACCCGGGGCCGCCGGTAGAGCTCGGTGTTGCCCTCGGGATGGGAGACCGGTGTGACGCCGGGCAGGACCAGTTCCCGGAACCGCCAGACGCCGCTCCCTTGCCCCGCCCGGTCCGCGGCCAGGCGCCGGTCGAAACGGGCGCGCAGCTGGCGGCCGGAAGACCCTGGACAGTGCAGCACGTCCAAGAGGCCTCCGCAGGCGCATTGAACGCGGGACGACCGAGCGGGCACCTGCGTGCCGCAGGTCGCGCAGCGGAGGAGAAGGCTCACGGCAGGACGCGCGCCCCCTGCCCGTCGACCTTCGCCACGTGGGTGGTGGCCGCCATGCCCAGGGTGCGGTACGCGTCCTCGAGTGCGCGGGCCACGGGGCCGGAGCCCCCCTGGGTGACGATGGCCACGAGAGTGGGCCCGGCCCCGCTCACGGCCACGCCTAGGGCCCCCGCCTCCCGGGCCGCGGCGCGCGCCTCCGGGTAGCCCGGATAGAGGGGGGCGCGGGCGGGCTCGGCGATGCGGTCTTCCATGGCCCCCCGCACCAACTCGGCGTCGCCGTGCTCGAGGCCGAGAAGCAGGGCCCCGAGGTGAGCGGCTTGGGCCACGGCCGCGGAGCGTCCCACCTGCCGCGGCAGCACCTTCCGGGCCGCCGCCGTCTCCACGCCGTAGGCGGGGGTGACGAGGACGAAACCCAGGCTGGAGTGGACTTGGACCAGTCCGAGCCGCGGGGGGTCGAGACTCAGCACCAAGACCGCCCCCCCCAAGAGCGAGGGGGCGACGTTGTCGGCGTGGCGCCCCGCCACGACGCTCTCCGCCTCCAGCGCGGCCAGCAGCAGGTCGTCACGGCCCAGGCGGGCGCCGACCACCACGTCTGCCGCCACCGCCCCCGCCACCGCGGAAGCTGCGCTCCCCCCCATGCCGCCGGAGAGAGGGAGGCCCTTCTCCACCGTCAACTCCAGACCGGCCTCCGAGCCGGCGCGCCGAAGGACCGCGGCGGCGGCGATGGCCGCGGTGTTGCGGTCAGCCTCGACGGGGATGCGGGGATCGGATACTTGCACCACGCGCACCCCGGGCGGGCCATGCCGCGCAGCGGTGACGCGATCGCCTTTGCCCGTGAAGGCCACGCCCAAGCAATCGAAGCCCGGGCCCAGGTTTGAGGCCGAGCCCGGCGCATAGACCGTGACCCGGTCCACCTAGCCTCCGTCCTCCCTTGCCCTCGTGCCCACCACCTGGACCTCCCGCCCGCGCGCCTGCTCACGATATCGCAAGGCGATCACCCGGGAAAGCCGCCCCGCGGGGCGGGGGCATTCGCACCTGCGTGCTACGATGGGCCGGATGGCGTCTCTCTCGCTGCGGCCCACCATTCTCGACCGCTACATCCTGCGCGAGATGCTCCCACCCACCGGCCTCGGGCTCCTGGTCTTCACCTTCGTCCTCCTCATCAACGAGATCCCCCGCCTGCTCGCCATCCTCGTGGCACGCAGCGCCGACTTCTACACCATCCTGCGCGTGTTTTTTAATCTGCTGCCCAGCATCTTCGCCGTGACCATACCCATGGCCTTCCTGCTCGGGGTGTTGCTGGCCTTTGGGCGCCTGGCCAGCGACAGCGAGATCGTGGCCTTGCGGGCCACGGGCGTGAGCCCTCTGCGCCTGCTGGGACCGGTGCTCATTCTCTCCGCCATTACGGGCCTCCTCACCTTCTACATCAACGCGGTGGCCCTGCCCGCGGCCAACCAGGCCCACCGAGAGTTGGTCTTCTCGCTGGTGGTGACCAAAGCCCGGACGGTGGTGAAGCCGCGGACCTTCACCGACGAGCTGCTCCCCGGCCGCATGATGCTCTATGTCTCCGACATTTCCGCCGAAACCGGGGACTGGAAGAACGTCTTCATTCATGACAGCCGGGAGCAAGACGCCCCCAAGGTGATCCTGGCCCGCACCGGCCGGTTGGTGATCGACAAGAACCAGAGGGCGGTGACGCTTCACCTGGGGCCGGGCACCCAGCACACGTTCCCGCCCGCCGACCCCGCGAAGTACGAGGAGTCCCAGTTCAAGTTTGCGGACTTCCCCCTCCCCTACGACGAGTTCTTCCCTCGGTTGCCCCTGGCCAAGGGGGACCGGGAGATGACCCTGCCCGAGCTTCAGGCGGCCATTCGGGAGGCCCAGGCCAAGGGTAAGCCGCCCAAGGAGTACGCCCGATTCGCGGTGGAGTGGCAGAAGAAGTTCGCGATCCCCACCGCCTGCCTGGTCTTTGGCGTTCTCGGGCTGGGTCTGTCCCTGGGTAGCCGGAAAGAGGCTCGCTCCGCCGCCTTCGCCCTTGCCATCGGTGTGATCTTCGTCTACTACGTCTTCCTCCGCATGGGGGAGCAGGCCGGTGACAACGGCATGGTCTCTCCCTTCCTGGCTATGTGGACGGCGAACATCGTTCTGGGGGCGGCGGCGGTGGCGCTCCTCGCCTTGAACAATCGCGAGGCCGCTTTCGATCCCCTGGACCCAACCCATTACCTCGGGTGGGTGCCCAAGGTGCGCCGGGCCGCGCCACCCCCCGGGGCCGGCTCCCCCCGGCCCCCGGCCCAAAGGGCGGCGGTGGTGCTCCGCATCCCCCGGGTGGTGGTGCGCTTCCCCACCCTCCTCGACCGCTACATCGCCCGCGCCTACTTCGGGCACTTCCTGCTCGTGCTCACCGGCTTCGTGTCCATCTTCACCCTGGCCGAGTTCCTGGACCTCTTCAACGACATCCAAGAGAACAAGGTCAGGGGGGTGGTGGTCGTGCACTTTTACGCGTTCCACCTCCTCGCCATCGTCAACCTGGTGGCCCCGGTGGCGATCCTGGTGGCGGTGCTCGTGACCTTCGGCGTGCTCGCCCGTCGCAACGAGATCACGGCCATGAAGGCGGGCGGCATAAGCGTGTACCGCGCCGCCGCCCCCCTCCTCGGCGTGGGTCTCTTGCTGAGCCTCAGCCTCTACCTCGCCCAGGAGTTCGTGCTGCCCAGCACCAACCGCATCGCGGCCCTGGACTTCAACGTGATCAAGGGACGGCCGCCCCAGTCCTCCGGCTTCCTGGACCGACGCTGGATCCTGGCCAGCGACAACAAGCTCTACAACTACGATTACCTGGTGGAGCGGAAGAACCCGGCCGAGGCCGGGATCAAGGACCTCCGGAGCCGACCCGAGTTCGCCCTCTTTGGCCTTTCCATCTACGACGTGGACGGCAAGACCTGGAGCATGCGGGAGCGGGTGTTCGCCAGCCGTGCCGCCTGGAACCCGGCCTCCGAGACCTATGACCTGGAGCGGGGCTGGCGGCGCCTGCTCGAGCCCCCCAGGTCCTTCCGGAGTTTCGACCTGGAGAGGGTGCGGGCCCTCGGCCGCGACCCCGGGGGCGAGATCGACCCTCCCCACTACTTCCGCCGCGAGGAGAAGCCATCCGATACCTTGGGATTTGCCGAGCTCCGGACCCACATCGCCTCTCTCGAGGCCCTGGGCTTCGATACCGCTCCCCTCCAAGTCCAGCTCCACCGCAAGCTGGCCTTCCCGGCGGTGGGCCTCATCATGACCCTGCTCGGGATCCCCTTCTCGTTCACGGTAGCCCGCCGGGGCGCTCTTTACGGGATCGGAGCCTCGGTCGTGATCGCGATCGTCTACTGGGCTTGCCTGGGAATCTTCGAGGCCCTCGGCAACAATGCCCTCCTGCCTCCCCTGCTCGCGGCCTGGGCCCCGAACCTGATCTTCGGGGCAGCGGGTCTCTACCTGATGCTGACGCTCGAAACCTGAGGCGGGGTCATTCACGCCCGGGGGGGGCGCCGACCGGCGTCAGGCTCTTCCCGGCAGGTCCGCTTGCGAACCCTCAGCGCTTCATGAAAGAGCGGAGGGCCTCGGCCTTGTCCGTCCGCTCCCAGGTGAACTCCGGCTCGCTGCGTCCGAAGTGGCCGTAGGCGGCGGTCTTCTTGAAGATGGGTCGGCGCAGGTTCAGGTACTCGATGATCCCTTTGGGGGTGAGGGGAAAGATCTCGCGCACCGCTTCCACGATCTTGGTCTCCGGGACCTTGCCCGTGCCCATGGTGTCGACCATCACCGAGACTGGATCCGCCACCCCGATCGCGTAGGCAATCTGCAGCTCGAGGTGATCGGCGAGGCCGGCGGCCACCACATTCTTGGCGATATGGCGGGCCATGTAGGACGCCGAGCGGTCCACCTTCGTCGGGTCCTTCCCCGAGAAGGCGCCGCCCCCGTGGCTGCCCACGCCTCCGTAGGTGTCCACGATGATTTTGCGACCGGTGAGGCCACAGTCCCCCTGGGGCCCCCCCACCACGAACCGTCCGGTGGGGTTGATGAAGTACTTCGTCCGCGAGTCGAGGAGGTTGCTGGGGATCACGGCATGGATGACCTTCTCCAGGATGTCCTCCCGGATGGTCTCGATCTTGACCAGGCTGCTGTGTTGGGCGGAGATGATCACGGCCTCCACCCGGACCGGCTTCTGCCCGTCGTACTCCACCGTGACTTGGCTCTTGCCATCCGGCCGGAGGTAGTCGAGGATCTCCTCCTTCCGGACCTGGGTGAGCCGCCGCACCAGCTTGTGCGCGAGCATGATGGGCAACGGCATCAGCTCTTCGGTCTCGTTGCAGGCATAGCCGAACATCAGGCCTTGGTCCCCCGCCCCCCCCGGATCCACGCCCTGGGCGATGTCGGGGGACTGCCCGTGAATGGAGGAGATGACCGCGCAGGTTTCGTAGTCGAAGCCGTACTTGGCGCGCGTGTAGCCGACATCCTTGATGGTCTGGCGGACGATGTCGGGGAGCTCCGCGTAGGCCTGGGTCGTGATCTCGCCCGCCACGAAGGCGAGGCCGGTGGTGACCAGGGTCTCGCAGGCCACGCGGCTATAGGGGTCCTGCGCGAGAAGCGCGTCCAGGACCGCGTCCGAGATCTGGTCCGCGATCTTGTCGGGGTGCCCTTCGGTCACCGACTCCGAGGTGAAGAGATGACGCCCGTTTTTCGCCATGATTGTCTCGATCTCCCGGGGCCCGGCCTCTCCCTTGCGGCAACTCCGGGCCACCCAAAAGCTGGTAGGGTATCACCCGCGAGAGGGGGGGTCAACGGAGTCTCAGGCCCGAGGGTGGAACTGATCGTAGAGTTTGCGCAGCCGCTCGCGCGTGACGTGGGTGTAGATCTGGGTGGTGGAGATGTCGGCGTGCCCGAGCATGGCCTGCAGCGACCGCAGGTCCGCACCCCGCTCCAGCAAGTGGCTGGCGAACGAGTGGCGGAGCACGTGGGGAGTCAGGACTCGCTCCACCCCCGCCGTGACCGCGTGCCGCCGCACGATCGACCACAGCCCCATGCGCGAGAGGCGTCGACCGCGCTGGTTCAGGAAGAGACTGGGGTCCCCGCCGTCCTTGGCCAGCCGGGGCCGGACCTCGCGGAGGTAGCGCTCCACCCAGCGCACGGCCACCCCCCCCACCGGCACCAGCCGCTCCTTGCGCCCCTTCCCGAAACAAGTCAGGAGCCCCACCTCCAGATCTAGATCCCCCGGCTTGAGGCCGATGAGCTCCGAGACCCGCAGGCCGCTCGCGTAAAGGACCTCCAGGATGGCCCGGTCCCGGATCCCGAGGGGGGTCGCGGCATCCGGGGCCTCCAGCAGGGCGTCCACCTGCGCCGGGGTCAGGCAGCGCGGCAGTCCCTTGAAGGCCCGGGGGGCCTTCAGGTTTTCCATGGGGTCGACCGGGAGCCGACCCTCGCGGACCGCGAAACGATAGAGGCCGCGGATGCAGTGCACGCTCCGCGCCACCGACCGCGGGGAGAGCCCTGCCGAGCGCAGGCTGCCCATGAACGCCGCGAGGTCGGCTTGGCGGAGGGCGAGAAGGCTCTTCCCACGCCGCCGCGCGTAGGCCCCCAGCCGGGCCAGATCCCGGCCGTAGGCCAGGAGCGAATTGGGGGCGAGACCGCGCTCCACCCGCAGGTGGTCGAGGTACTCCTCCGTGATGGCCACACTCACCCCGCACTCCCCGGGTGATGGAACGGCCGCGCGCTAGATGCTCAGCTCCCCGCCGATGAGCCAGCCGGTCATCTCGAAGTTGACGTAGTCCCGGCTGTTCCGGCCCTCGACGGAGAAGCGCCGGTAGCCCCCGGAGACGGCCAGGTGGTCGGAGAGGTGGAGGCGCGCCGTGACCTCGAGTTCCCAGAGGTGTCCGCGATCCCCGATCGTGAACCCCGAGAACTCCCCCTCCAGGCTGAAGTGCCCCTGGTAGATACGACCCGCGAGGCCGAGAATGGGTGCGGGTATGCTCGCGCTCTCGAGGTCGCGCTGGCCTTGCGCGCTAGCCACGATGACGGCATCCACGGTCAGGTACTTGGCACCGATAAAGGCCCCGAAGAAGCCCTGCCGGCTCTTGACGAAATCCCACTCGAGGGCCCCGGTGTAGTACCCGCCCTTGAGGCTCGTGTTGACCGTGCTGCCCGCCCGATAGAGGTTCTGTCCGAAGCTGAAGTTGGCGGCCGCGGTCGTGTTCCCGGTGTAGTTGAAGGACGTGTAGTCACCGCGGAGCTTGAAGCCGGGGCTGAGCTTGAGAGCCCCCCTCACCTCCCACGTGGACTGGTCGGTGACGCCGAGGTCGTTCTTGACGTCCAGGAGCGTCCCCGGCGTGGTGCTGAACCCCTTCTGGATCTGGGAACTCAGATTGGGCCACCACTTCCAGTATTCCGCGCGCAAGTGGTAGTTTTCTTGGCTTGGCAGCTCCTGGACCTGGGCCATCCCCAGTGCCGGCAGGGCCAGCAGCAGGAGAACGGCACCAGGAGCAGGGACAGGTCGTATCATTGGCCTCCTCGAGCCCGCAAGCTGCGGACCGGGCAGACGATACCATGAGATCCCCATCAACCACAAGCCTTTGTGTGGGTCCGGACGACGACTCCTAGGGCTAGAGGTCCCGCCGGCCCGCCCCCTTCAGGAGATCCAGGACGGCCCTCGCCTCCGGAACCTTGAGGCCGTAGGCGGCCAGGCCGTAGACGAGGACGCCCACGACGACGGGCCCGAGCCCCGTGGCCAGCTGAGCGAGAAGACCCTCTGACCCCAGCCAGGCCTCGAGCTGCTGCGCCAAGAGCCAGGTCACGAGCGCCATCACGGCCGTGGCCCCCAGGATCCGCAGAAACCGCATCGGCCAGCCCCGCCCTCCGAGGCCGCCCACCCGCCGCTCGAAGACGGCGAGCAGCACCGCCACGTTGGCGAGCGATCCCACCGCGGTTCCCAGGGCCACCGCGCGGAACCCCACGCGCGTGAAGAAGAGCACGTTGATGACCACGTTGGTAACGACGGCGAGGGCGCTGGCGAGGAGGGGGACTCGCGGCTTGCCCAGGGCGTAGAAGGCGGGGGCCAGCACCTTGACCCCCGTATAGGCCAGCAGACCGATGGAATAGGCCAGAAGGGCAGCCGCGGTGTTGGTGGTGTCGGAGGCCGCGAAGCGCCCGTGCTGGTATAGGAGGCGCACGATCGGCACCCCTAGCACCATCAGGCCCGCGGTGGCGGGCAGGGTCAAGAACGCGAGCATGAAGAGCGATTGCCTCAAGGTCTCGCTCAGGCCCACGAGGTCACCCGCCGCCGCTCGGCGGGCGAGGCCGGTGGTGGCGATCGTCCCCAGGGCCACCCCGAAGATCCCGATGGGGAGATAGAGGATCCGGAAGGCATAGTTGAGCCAGGCCACGCCGCCGGGCTCAAAAGACGCGAAGTAGCTGTTGACGAAGATGTTGATCTGGACCGCGGCCAGGCCCACGGTGGCAGGGGCCATGAGCCCAGCGATCCGCCGGATACCCGGATCGCCGGGGGCCCACTCGGGGACGAACCACCAGCCCATCCGTCGCAGGGACGGGAGCTGAACCAGGAGCTGGGCCGCTCCCCCGAGCAGGGTGCCCGCCGCCCAGCCGAGCGCGACCTGCTCCAGGGGAAAGCCCAGGGCCCAGAGCGCCCCTCCCCAGACGATGGCGACGAGGTTGAACATGGCGGGGGCGAAGGCGGGCGGCCCGTAGCGCTCCTCCGCATTCAGCATCCCCATGGCCACAGCCGCGAACGAGACGAGGGGCAGGAAGGGCATCATGACCCGGGTGAGTCGGACCGTGAGCTCCGCCTTGCCGGGCACGGCCCTAAAGCCGGGGGCCAGGACCGCCACCAGGGGACCCGCGAACACGATGCCGGCCGCGACCACAACCCCCAGGAGCGCGGCCAGGAGGGTCAGGAGGCGGGAGGAGAGCCGGTGCGCGCCGGGACGGCCCTCCTCCGCCAGGGCTCGGGTGTAAACGGGCACAAACGCCGCGGAAAGGGTGCCTTCCGCGAAAAGGTCCCGGAGGAGGTTGGGGATGCGGAAGGCGATTTGAAAAGCATCGGCGTGAAGGCCGGCGCCCAGGAGGGCGGCGAAGACCTGCTCCCGCACCAGGCCCAGAACGCGCGAGACCAGGGTGAGGCCGGAGACGAGGCCGGCCGCGCGCAGGAAGGACCCGCTGCCTCCCCCCTCCTCGCCCTTGACCTGCGGGTCCAAGATCGCTAAACTGTTAGTTTGTCGCCGTTAAGAGGGAGGAGAGAGTGGCACAACACGCGTCGGCTCTGAAGCAGATGCGGCAGAGCTTGAGGCACCGGGCCCGCAACAAGAAGAGCCTGTCCCAGCTCAAGACCCAGGTGAAGAAGCTCCGCGCGGCCATCGCCAAGGGTGACGCCGACGCCGCCCGCGCGCTCCTGCCCGCGACGGTCGGGCAGATCGACAAGGCCGCCCGCAAGGGCGTCGTCCACGACAACGCGGCCGCCCGATACAAGAGCCGGCTCTCGCGCAAGGTCAACGCCCTGGCCGGGGCGCGTTCCTAGCCCCCCGCGGGGACCCGCAGGCCTCCGCCACCGCCGCCGTCAGGGCCACGCGGGCGTCGGCCCCCTTCTTCATCCCCCGGTCGGCGCGGCCGAGGGCCGCTAGCGCCCGCTTCAGCTCGGGCTCTGCCCAGCGCTCCGCGGCCTCCAGGAGCGCGGGCAGCTTGAAGGCCATGGTGGGCGGGAGCAGCCGGGCCAACTCCGCCCGCGAGGCCCGCCGCTCGCGGAGGGCGACCGCCCCCCGCACCTGCCGGAGCGAGCGGTGCAGCGTGCCCACGATCTTCGGCGGCTCCTCCCCCTCCTCCAGCAGCGCCTCCGTAAGGGCCAGCACCCGGTCCGCGTCCCGCCCCGCGATCGCGTCGCTCAGCCTATAGAGAGGCGGGGCCAGGCCCCGGCCCAGGACGGCTGCCACCTCCTCCGCGGAGAGTGCGCGCTCGCCTTCGCCGTAGGCCTGCAGCTTATCGAGCTCGCCCATGAGCCGCCGCAAGTCCTGGCCGACGCGTTCCAGGAGCTCTTCGAACCCCTCCTCCGTGAGCTTGAGCTTGCGCCGGCGTGCGTGTTCGGCCACGTAGGCGCGGAGCGCCTGGCCCTTCTTGGGATCCGCTCGCACCACCGCCGCCTTGGCCAGGAGATGCTTAAAGGCCGTGCGCCGCTTGTCGGGCCGGGCGGCGAGGAAGATGAGGGTCACGCCCGAGGTGGGGCTCTCGAGATAAGACTCAAGACCCTCCCCGTCTCCCTTGAGGCCTTCCGCCCCCCGGACCACGATCGCCCGGCGCTCTGCAAAGAGGGAGCCCATGCCCGCGGAGTCGAGCACGCGGGCCCAGCTCGTCTCATCTCCGTGCAGGCTCTGAACGGTGGCCGCCCGGTCGAGCCCGACCGCGCCGCGCAGGAGTTCCTCCAAGGCCTCCTCGGCCAGAAAGGAGTCCGAGCCCAGAATCAGGTGGACGCCCGCCGAATGGCCGCTCACCGGCAATCGGCCGGGCTCAGAAAGCCTCCAGCATGGCCGCCACCAGCGTACGGGCGAAGGCGGAACCCAGGCGATCGATGGTCTGGTCCTCACGGTCGAAGTAGCCCGTGGCCGCATCCCCGATGTCGTACTCGTCGCGGAACGAGAAGCCTTCGCTGGCCCAGATCGGATCCTTCTGCCCGATCTTCTTGTAGGTGATCTTGGCCACGAGCGTGATCGCGTAGCGGTTGGCCTGGGTGCGGGTCCCCTCCGCGCCCAGACCGACGGGGGTGACGGTGTAGGCCGTGATCTCCCCCTCCACTAGGGCGTCCACTCCCGACGGTTCCTGCACCACCGTGAACCGATTGCGCTTCTGAAGCTCTTCGATGACCTTCTGGGTGATCTTCTGGTCGAGGCCCGGCTTGCCCGTGCGGTCTTTGAACAGGGGCACCCCGAGGCGCTTGATGGTGGGATCGGTCGTGATCCCCTTGCCCACAAGGGCGTACCCACAGCCGGGCCCGAGGGCGAGCAGACCGAGGATGGCCGCCGCCCGCGCCCTCATCGGGTCACCACGCTGACCAGCCGCCCGGGCACCACCACCACCTTCACGATCTCCTTCCCCTTCACGTGCTCGGCTACCTCGGTCAGGGCCCAGCGGCGGACGTCCTCCTCCCGCGCTTCCCGCGGCACCGTCACGTGCCCGCGGACCTTGCCGTTGACCTGGACCGCCAGCTCCAACTCCTCCTCCCGCGCGGCCGCGGGATCCGCCACCGGCCAGGCCGCGCGCACGAGCCCGCCCTTCCGGCCCAGCCGCTCCGCGAGCTCCTCGCAGAGATGGGGCGTGAAGGGGTTCAGGAGGAGGACCAGCGTCTCCAGGGCCTCGCGGAGCACCGCCCGGCCCCCCTCCTCCGCGGACACCCTCGGCTCGAGCTCGACGATGGTGTTGTAGAGCTCCATCATGGCCGCCACCGCGGTGTTCATCTGCAGCCGCCCCTCGATGTCACGGGTGACCTTGGCCACCGTCTGATGCACCTTGCGCCTGAGATCCCGGCCGGCGGCGGGCAGCTCCTGGGGGAGGGCGGGGGCGGCGGCCAGCGCCTCCGCGTACCGGTCGATCAGACGCCACACTTTGTTGATAAAGCGGTGGGCGCCCGCGATGTTCTCGTCGCTCCACTCCAGAGGGAGATCCGGGGGGGCCACGAACAGGATGTAGAGGCGGAGGGTGTCCGCCCCGTAGCGGTCGATCATGTCGTCGGGAGCCACCGTGTTCCCCTTCGACTTGGACATCACGTCCCCGTCCTTGTGGACCATTCCCTGGGGGAAGAGACGGGTGACCGGCTCGTCGAAGGGCACGAGCCCGAGGTCGCGCATGAACTTGGTCCAGAAACGGGAGTACACGAGGTGCAGGATGGCGTGCTCGATCCCGCCCACGTAGAGGTCGATGGGGAACCAGTAACGCACGGCCGCGGGGTCGAAGGGCCCGTCCTTCTTGCGCGGCGAGAGGTACCGGTAGAAATACCAGGACGAGTCCACGAAGGTGTCCATGGTGTCGGTCTCGCGGCGGGCCGGACCTCCGCAGCGAGGGCAGGCGGCCTCCACGAACGTGGCCACCTTCTCGAGCGGGTTCCCGCCCTCTCCCGTGAAGGGGGCGTCGGGGGGCAGGACCACGGGAAGGTCCTCCTCGGGAACCGGGACCAGCCCGTCCTTCGGGCAATAGAGGACGGGAATCGGCGTCCCCCAGTAGCGCTGCCGGCTGATCAGCCAGTCCCGAAGCCGGTAGGTCACGGTCGCCTTGCCGAAGCCCTGGGCGGCGGCATGGGCGGCCAGGCGGGCCTTGGCCTCGTCGAAGGGGAGGCCGTTGAAGCCCCCGCTGTTCACGAGGCGGCCCGGCCCGTCGTAGGCCGCCGTCAGGGCGTCACCCTCGAGCGGTGTCCCCTCCCCCTGAATCACGACCCGGATGGGGATCCCGTACTTCCGCGCGAACTCGAAATCGCGCTGGTCGTGGGCAGGCACGGCCATGATGGCGCCCGTTCCGTACCCCATGAGCACGAAGTTACCCACCCAGATCGGGATCCGCTCCCCGCTGAAGGGGTTGATGGCGTAGCGCCCGGTGAACACGCCCTCTTTTTCGATGCCGCCCTCCAGCCGCGCGCGTCGATCCTGGGCGCGCAGGCGGGCGATCGCGGCCCGCGGCTCCTCCGCCTCGGGAGCGCCCGCGAGGAGGGTTTCCACCATCCCGTGCTCGGGGGCCAGCACCATGAAGGTCGCGCCGAAGATGGTGTCGATGCGGGTGGTGAAGATGCGAATCGGCTCCCCCCCCGGGACCGGAAAGTCCACCTCCGCCCCCGGCGAGCGGCCGACCCAGTTGCGCTGCTGGACGAGCACGCGCTCCGGCCAAGCCTCGAGCTGGGCCATGTCGTCGAGGAGCTGATCCTGGTAGGCGGTGATGCGGACGAACCACTGGTCCAGCTCGCGCTCCTCGACCTTGCTATGGCAGCGCCAGCACTCTCCTCCCTCCGCCTGCTCGTTGGCGAGCACGGTCTGGCAGGAGGGGCACCAGTTGACGGCCGCTTTCTTCCGGTAGGCGATCCCCCGCTCCAGCATGCGCAGGAAGAACCACTGGTTCCAGCGGTAGTACTCGGGGTCGCAGGTCGCGATCTCGCGGCTCCAGGGGTAGCTGAAGCCGAGACGCTGGAGCTGCCGCTTCATGCCCGCGATGTTGTCCCGAGTCCATTTCTCGGGGTGGATGCCGTGCTTGATGGCCGCGTTCTCCGCGGGCAGGCCGAGGGCGTCCCAGCCGATGGGATGAAGGACGTTGAAGCCCCGCATCGTCCGGTAGCGGGCCACCACGTCGGTGATGCAGTAGTTGCGCACGTGCCCGACGTGGATGTCGCCCGAGGGATAGGGCAGCATCTCCAGGCAGTAGTACTTCGGCCGGGAGGGGTCTTCGGTCACCTCGAAGGCCCCCTGCTCCCGCCAGCGCTCCTGCCACCGCGGCTCAATCTCGTCGAAGAGGTACTCGCTCATGACTTGGGGTCGAAGATTCGATGCTAACACAGGCCCCGGGAACGGCCCTCAGGAGCTCAGGATCGGCCAATGCTCCCGGAGTTCCCGGCAGTAAGCGGGCACGAGGGTGCCCGCCCGTCCCCCCGCGGCGGGAGGCAGGGGAGCGTGCTTCTCCCCCAGGAGCAGCCGCGTGACCGATGCCGCTCCCCCCGCGAGCGCGTCCAGGCCGTAGCCGCCCTCGAGGACGAAGAGGGCCCGGCCCTTGGCCGCCCCCGCGGCGATGCCTAGGCAGACGTCCGTGAGCTCCGCGTAGCCCTCGGCGGTCAGGTCCATGCCGGCCAGGGGATCCCCGCGGGCGGCGTCAAAGCCCGCGGAGACCAGCACCAGCTCGGGGTCGAAGGCCCTGCCCACCGGCTCCACGATCGTCCGGTAGATTCGGGCAAAGTCCTGGTCCCCCATCCCGTCGGGCAGGGGGAGGTTCACGGTGAAGCCGCGGCCTTTGCCTTCTCCCACCTCGTCGAGGGCTCCCGTGCCCGGGTAGAAGGGGTAGGCGTGGGAGGAGACGTAGAGCACGCGGGGATCGTCGTAGAAGATCTCTTGCGTTCCGTTCCCGTGGTGCACGTCGAAGTCGACGATCATCACCCGATGCAGGCCCCGGTGGAGGGCATGGGCCGCGGCCACGGCGACGTTGTTGAAGAGGCAGAAGCCCATGGCCTGGTCTGCCCGGGCGTGATGGCCGGGGGGACGCACCGCGCAGAAGGCCCTATCGATCTCTCCCTCCAGGGTCCGGTCCACGGCGTCGACCACCGCTCCCGCGGCGAGGAGGGCGGCGGCCTGCGAGCGGGGGCCGGCCTCGGTGTCGGGATCGAAGCGGAAGCGCCGGCCCTTGGTCGAAGCCACCCGCCCCACGTGGCCCTCGGTGTGGACGCGCAGGAGCTCGGCGGGGGTGGCGGAGCGGGGCGGAATGAGGTCAAGCCGCCCCTCCAGCCCCGCCTCGCGGATCCCCTTCCGCACCGCATCCAGCCGCTCCGGCCGCTCGGGATGGCCGAAGCCCGCATCGTGCTCGCGAAACAGGGGGTCGTCGTAAAGGGCGACGCGGGGCATGGTCCTAAGATCAGAGGTCGTCGTACCGCGGGCCGCCCCCGCCTTCGGGCGTGACCCAGGTGATGATCTGGTAAGGGTCCATGACATCGCAGGTCTTGCAGTGCACGCAGTTGGAGAAGTTGATCTGGAGCTTGAGGTCGCACGAACCTCCGCTCTTGGGCACCATCTCGTAAACCGCGGCCGGGCAGAATTTTTCGCAGGGGTTGCCGTACTCCTCCCGGCACCTCGTCTCACAGATGCCGGGATCGGCCACGTGCAGGTGGACGGGCTGGTCCTCGTCGTGCTTGGTCCCCGAGTGGTAGACGTCGGTCAAGCGATCGAAGGTGAGGACGCCATCCGGCTTGGCCCGCTGGAAGTCATCGCGGGTCTTCCCCTCCCCGTAGTAGTCGGCGAGGGAGTGCACCTCCGCGTAGCCGCGGGAGGGGCGCAGAGGGTCGACCAGCCCCCGACCTGCGGTGAGCATCTGCAGGCCGCTGTGGAAGAGGCCCGCGTAGAGACCGTGCTTGAAGCCCTGATGAAAATTCCGCACCCGCCAGAGCTCCTCCTTGACGTAAGAGGCGTCGACCCTCTGCTCGAACTGCTGCAAGCGGGCGGCCGAGCTATCCCCGGCCAGGACCGCCTCCAGGGCGGTCTCCGCGGCGAGCATCCCGGTCTTGATCGCGAGGTGGATGCCCTTCAGGCGCATCGCATTCAGGTAGCCCGCGGCCTCGCCCACGAGAAGGACGCCGTCCGCGTAGGGCCGGGGGATCGAGTACCAGCCCCCCTCGCTGATGGTGCGTGCTCCGTAACGGACCATCTTCCCGCCCTCCAGGATTCCCCTCAGCAGGGGGTGCCGCTTAAAGGCCTGGAAAAGACCGTGGGGATCGAGGAAGGGGTCGTGATAGTCGAGGCCGACCACGAGGCCGAGGGAGACGAGCTCCTCCGTGAAGCCGTAAATGAAGCCCCCGCCAAACGTGCGCGCGTCAAGCGGGTAGCCCATGGTGTGGATCACGGCCCCCGGGGCCAGGCGTCCCTTGGGCACCTCCCACAGCTCCTTGATCCCGATCGAATAGACCATGGGGAACCGGCCCCGATCGAGCCCGAGGCGGGGCACGAGCTCCTTGGCGAGGCTGCCCCGGGCCCCTTCGGCGAGGATCGTGACCTTGGCCCGGAGGTCCACCCCGGCCTCGAAGTTGCCTTTCCGCTGGCCGTTCTTGTCGATGCCCTTGGCGCCCGTGCGCACGCCCACGACACGCTCGCCCTCGTACAGCATTTCCGCGCCCGGGAACCCGGGCAGGAGGTCAATCCCCCGCGCCTCCGCCTGCTGGGCCAGCCATTTCACGAGTTGGTTCAGGCTGATGATGTAGTGGCCGTGGTTCCGCAGAGGGGGCGGGACGAGGGGAAGCCCGAGCTTGCTCCCCGCGGTCAGCATGTAGACGCGATCCTCGGAGACCCGCGTCGCGACAGGTGCCCCCCTCTCCTCGAAATCGGGGATCAGCTCCCGCAGGGACACCGGATCAAGCACGGCTCCGGAAAGGCAGTGGGCCCCGAACTCGGCCGCCTTCTCCACCACCATGACGGAGGCCTCGGCCGATCGGCCCGTCGCCCGCCCGTGCGCCCCTAGCCGGTCCTTGAAATGGATGGCGGCGGCCAGGCCGGCAGGGCCGCCCCCCACCACCAGGACGTCGGTCTCGAGTGTCTCGCGCTCGGGCATCAAGGCCTCTCCGCAACCCAGAAGATCACGGCCCCCCCTGGGGCCGTCCAGGTGGCTATCCCCGGGGCCTCCGCGGCGTGCGGGAATCTCCTGTCCGTGGGGCTCCCTCCGTCCCGCCGCGCCCCTCTCAGCCCTTGGCTAGAAAGTAGGCCTTGGCCGCCTGGGTCAGGCGGGGCAGGATCTCGAAAACATCGCCCACCAGGCCATAGTTGGCCACCTTGAAGATGGGTGCGTCGGGGTCCTTGTTGATAGCCACGATGTACTTGGAGGACGACATGCCGGCCAGGTGCTGGATGGCCCCGCTGATCCCGCACGCGATGTACAGGGTCGGGGAGACCGTCTTTCCCGTCTGGCCCACCTGCATCTGATGATCCACCCAGCCCGCGTCCACGACCGCCCGTGAGGCCCCCACCGCCGCCCCCAGGGCCTCCCCCAGGCTCTGCACGAGGTGGAAGTGCTCGGGGCCCTTCAGCCCCCGCCCGCCGGAGACGATGATCTGAGCCTCGCTCAGCTCGATCTTGCCCGCCTCGGCCGCGTGCACCGCGGTGACCCGGGCCCGGGCCGCCGCCTCCACGGTGCCCGCCACGACCTCCACCCCGCGGGTGGCGTCCGGCGGGCGGAGGGCGAACACGTTGGTGCGGAGGGTGGCCATTTGGGGCTCCCCCTCCCAGCGTACGGTGGCGTAGGCCTTGCCAGCGTACATCGGTCGCCGGGCCAGAAGCCGCCCCTCCTTCAGGGTCAGGGCCACACAGTCGGAGACGAGGCCGGCCCCGATCTCGGCCGCAACCCGCGGAGCCAGGTCTTTGCCCATGGCGGTGAAGGGGACGAGGACCACGCTCGGCTTCACCGCCCGGATGGCCTGGGCCAGGGCCCGGGCGTAGGTCTCGGTGGCGTAGTGGGCGAGGGCGGGGTCGTCAAAAACGTGGACCCGGTCCCCCCCGTAGTGGCCCAGTTCCGCGGCCAGGCCCTTGACCCCCGAGCCCAGGAGAACGGTCTCCACCCGGGCGGCGAGGGCGTCGGCCAGACGCCGCGCCTCCGACACCGCCTCCAGAGAGGGGCGCCGCAGGCGGCCGTCCCGAACCTCCGCGAAAGTGAGGATTCCCCCCATGGGTCAGATCACCTTGGCTTCTTCGTGGAGGAGGCGGATCAGCTCCCTGGCCTGCGTCTCCGGATCACCCTCGATCATCTTGACCGCGGGGCGGGCGGGCGGCAGCTCCATCGACACCACGCGGGTCCGCGGAGCCAGGGCCGCTCCGTCCAGGCCCAGGGCCGCCGCGTCCAGGGCCTGCATCGGCTTCTTCTTTGCGGCCATGATCCCCTTTAGGCTCGCATAGCGCGGCTCGTTCAGCCCTTTTTGGGCGGAGAGCACCGCCGGAAGCGACACCTCCCAGGTCTCGTGCGCGCCCTCGATCTCCCGCTCCACCACCGCCTTGCCATCCTGGATCTCGACCTTCACCACCACCGTTACCTGGGGGAGGTCCAGCAGCGCGGCCAGGACGCCGGGAACCTGGCTATGGTCTCCGCCCACGCCCTGCTGGCCGGTGAAGACGAGGTCGAAGGGGGCCAGGGTCTTGATGGCCGCGGCCAGGGCCCGCGCCGTGCCCAGACTGTCCGTCGCCTCGAAGAGGGGATCCTTGAGGTGAAGGGCCGAGTCCGCGCCCATGGCCAGCCCGTTGCGCAGCGCGGATTGCACCCGGTCCGGCCCCAGCGCGACCAGGATCACCTCCCCCCCTTTCTTCTCCTTGATCTGGAGAGCCTCCTCGATCCCGAACTCGTCGTAGGGAGACACGATCCAGTTGATCTCCGCCTCCGAGATCGCGTCGCCGGAGGGAGCGATGCGGATCCGGGTTTCCGTGTCCGGGACTTGCTTCACGCAGACGATGATCTTCACGTTCAGGTGCCCTTCTCCCGCTCTCGACTGCACGTTAGTCCAGGTCGGGCCCTGCTGGCAAATGAATCACGGTTCATTTTCGGGATGGCGGGAGCTCTCCGCGGGGGGACCCGGCTCACTCGAGGAAGCGCTGGAAGAGAAGAGCCCCGTTCGTTCCCCCAAACCCGAAGGAGTTCGTGAGGGCGTACTCCACCCGCGCCTTGCGGGCCTTGTGGGGGACGAAATCCAGGTCGCACTCGGGGTCGGGGTTCTCCTGGTTGATGGTGGGGGGCAGGATCTGGTCGCGAAGGGCGAGGGCCACGATCCCCGCTTCCAGCCCCCCCGCCGCCCCCAGGAGGTGCCCGGTCATGGACTTGGTGGAGCTGATCGGCATTTTTCGGGCGTGGTCGCCGAACACCGTCTTCAGGGCTATGACCTCGATGCGGTCGCCCACCGGGGTGGAGGTCCCGTGCACGTTGACGTAGTCCACCGCGGACGGCTCCACCCCCGCGTCCTGGAGCGTCCGGCGCATGACCCTTATGGCCCCGTCCCCGTCTTCGCAGGGAGCGGTGATGTGGAAGGCGTCGCTGGACATGCCGTAGCCGACGAGCTCGCAGTAGATGCGGGCGCCCCGTCGGCGCGCCATCTCCAGCTCCTCCAGGACCAGGATCCC